>VMHT01190586.1_pt1 | contig 15937 bp, 22 predicted proteins | sample 4693611 | NCBI WGS metagenome assembly VMHT01 (sample SAMN12280063, study PRJNA550983) | marine metagenome | isolation source: seawater sampled from same location over 5 years 0.02-0.2 micron viral filtrate | place: USA: collected off the coast of southern California halfway between the port... ... | reverse complement strand
TATATCACCCAACAATGCAAAATCAAAATCTTTTATCCATTCAAATGGATATGGATTTGAATCAGATGTAATATTTGTACCATTATATAATTTAATATTTGCAAATGTTCCATGAAATAATGCAATTTTATATTTAACTGATTCATTAATTATTGGAAAAGGTTTAAGAATATTTTTTCTTCCAGAATTAGAAAAATTATCTAATGTATCTCTAATATTAACATATGAAAAACCAATATTATCTATTTTAAATGATTTAGATTCATTTAAAATAATTAAATTATCTATTCCTATCGTCGATGTAACTAATGAAGGTTGATTTAATTCATGTTGTATACTATCATGATTTCCTTCTAAAATAATAGTTAAACCTATTTTTCTAATCATTATGATCCAATGAGAAAATAATACAGTTCCATAAGCTAAAGCACCTAATCTATTATCTTGAATTGATGCTGCTTCATCTAATAGTACCAATCCATTTTCCATAGATGAATGACCAGTATCAACAGTAGTAACAATATCTTCTAGTGAATACTGAACTAATCTTGATTCAGTTTCTCCTGGTATTTTCCATATATCAGCATCAGGATTCAAGAAACCATTATGATAGATCTTGAATTTATCATAACCTTCATTTACTGCTGTTATAAGTTCTTCGTGAGCTAAAGCTGTTAAAAGTAATGTTTTACCTGTTCCGCGTGGAGCTATACATCCTACTAAAACACTATCTTTATAGAAAAAATCTTTATGATACATCTAAATTAAAATCCCTTGATATTCATTTATTCTCTTTTCAGCTATATCAAAATATTTCTTATCTATTTCAATTCCAATAAATTTTCTATTATTTCTTTTAGCTGCTATACCTGTAGTACCTGATCCCATAAAACAATCCAGAACTATATCATTTTCTTTAGAAGATGCTTCTATGAATATTTCCATTAGTCTTATTGGTTTTTCTGTAATATGATGTTTTTTTTCATAACCTCTATTAACAAATTTAATTTCAGTTCTAATAACTGTTGGAAATTTTTTATTATTATTTTGTTTATATCCTTTTGATAATAAAAATATAAATTCATTTTTTAATAAATAGTTAGGTGTAAAAATTTGATTGTTTATTTTTTCCCATGTCAATAATTGTGTGAATCTAAATTCTGAATTTTTAATAGCTGAAAAAAAAATAGGTAGTTGATGATGATTACACATTATATAAGCATGAGAATCATTTTTTAAAATTCTGTAAAGAATATCAATATAGTTTTTTATTTTTGGAAAATCTAAAAAATTTAATTTTTTATCAGATAATACTCCTGATGTTTTTGATAACATCAGATCTTGATGATTCACTTTATATGGATAAGGTGGATCAGTAATTATTAAATCTATAAAATTATCTTCAAATTCAGACATTATTTTTAATGAATCCCCTAGATATAATTTTTCAAACATCAGTTAATCTTCCAAATAATGAAATTATTACCAATGCACCACCACCTGCTAAAAGCATCAATCCTCCAGTTTTCATAGCTTCAGCTAGACCTGTTTTTTCTGGTCTCATTAAAACTTCTGATGCTTTTTGAACTAATGATCTTTCAAGATGACCTGCTGTTACATTAGGTAGTGGTTTATTGAATGGATATACAGGTGTATGTTTATCTCCTAAATCAAATAATACTGGTACGTATTTATTTTTTTCTATCCAGAAATATTTTTGATCTAATGCTAAAGCATCTTCTTTTAACCAATATTCAATTAAAAATCTAGGTACATTATTATTAACTTCTATTCTGTAAACTTTAGAAAATCTTTTTACTGAATTTTTATAAAATAAAAATCCACCTGGAGCTATAGATATTGCTATTAGAAATAATCCAGACCATATAGAATAAATAGCAGCATAAATACCTAATGAAAAAAACATTAAAAATATAGATACAATCATAATTTTTTGTCTTTTATCAAATAGTGATAATAATTTTTCTTCGTGTTTCATTTTTTCCTTTTTTTGTGTTTTTTGTCTTATTTATACTTAGACTTGTATTTAGTTATCGGTTTTATTTCCTTTTTTTGTGTTTTTTGTCATATTTATACTTAGACTTGTATTTAGTTATCGGTTTTATTTTCTACCTTTAAATATTCCTTTTATAATTCCTTTAAATCCTTCATCTTTACCATACATACCATTTAATAATCTCTGCTTTTTGTAGATCTGTAGTATTTCATTTTTTTGTGAATTTTTTAGAGTATGACCTTCTTTTACTATCCAATTAAGATTTTCTTTTTCTTCTTTAGATAACCTTTGAAGCCAAGAATATCTTTTAGAATTTTTTAATTCTTTTGTAAAATTATTCCATTCATTAGTGAGCTTTTTCATTTTCTACTCCTAAGCAGAATTATTACGTGAATAACTCCAAATAAATATCCCATTAGAAGATATGAAAATACTTCAAAAAATCTAAGCAATAAATCATCATTCATTATAAACCGAATCTTGTTAATGCTTCTGGTAAACCTACAGCTAAAACTAATATCAAAATAGCTACTACTTCACCTAATACTGCATAAACCATAGCTTTTTGTATAAAGTCTGGTTCAGTAGATCCTTTTACCTCTATATCTGCTGTAGATCTCGTAAATGATTCATCTTCGTGATAAACAAGGTCATCTGGTGTAAAATCTTCTCCATAAATTTTACCTACTCCATCTTCTATTCTGAACTCTAAAGGATCTGGTGCAGCTTCACGAACTATAAAAGATCCTTTTATTTGGTCTTGGTTACCTTTTATAAATCCAAAAAATCTATCTTTTATTATTTCTGTAAAAGCACTATTACGTGCTATAAATCCTTCTTTACTGTCTGAAATAATAGTTTTATCTACAGGTGCATTTATTATTTTTATAGATTTATCTGTATTGAATTTTATTAGAGTAACTTTATTTAATTTAGCCATTTTTTTCTTCTCCAGGTTTTGATGTAAATCTATTCCACATTCTCTTTACTTGCCCTGTTATACCCTCAATAAATGTTTCTGCATATTTACCCTCTACACTATTTGAGGTTTGTAATTCTAATAATGCCATCTTGCCACCCATAGTATCTATAGCAGGATATAGTTTATACATTTTAGGATCTAATTTTTTACCTAACATTTTTTGACGTTCAAATTCTTTTAGTAAAAGCAGCTTTACTGCATATTGACGTTCACTTGATATATGACCAGAATAAAAATTTGATTCTATAGATTCATTTAGTGTTAATGCGTTAGATATTTGTTGAGGTGCATTATAACCTTCTCCAGATACTTCCATAGGATTAGTTAGTTTCCTAAGTGTTGAAGGTGCTTCTGTACCTGTATATTCGTAGTTTGTTTCTTCAGATACCATTTAGTTATCCTGTTCTATATCATTTAATTTTTCTAATAATTGTTCTAATAGTTCTTCTATCTGATTAAATTTCATACAAGTAAAAAGCCATCTATCTTCTAAAGGTATTGACCTGTAATACTCGCTAGTTTTATTATTTTCGTGTTCTATCATATTCACTTCCTTTAAACATTGAAAATACTTTTAGTTTTTTAGTCATTCAAATTAACTATTGCTATTTTGTCGCTATTTTTTGTCATTTTCTAAACTGAAAAAATCCTTAAATTTGTTGCCATGTTATTTTGTTTCTGTAATTTTTAATTTTCGTAATTCATTATCAATATCTTTTATAAGAAATAGAAATTTTGTAGAAACTGATTTTTCTATCATTAATTTTTTTTCTTTAAACTTCATAAAATCTTCTACATTCAATTCATAATCTGTAAATTCTTTTTCTACTTCTTCAAAAAGCTCTTTTAAATTTTTATGAATAAAAGAAGAAATAAAAGAATATAGAATAATAGAGGTTCTAAATGAATCTTTAAGGTTTATTTGTTCATCTGGAATCCACATCTCCACGTGCTGCTGCATCTGGTCTACTATTTTCTCGAATCTAGCTTGATACTCATCTGTAATGTTCATTTACTGCTCCTTCTTTTTTATCCTAATTTTTAGAATTAGTTCTAAACCTTCAGGACTATTTTTTTTTTTACTTTTTGGAATTAATTTTTTATTTGTTTGTATTTTTTTTGTTTTTTAATATAACGTAGTTATATTACCAACCTAATCGCCAAATTCTTCTAATATATTTTCTAATTGTTGAAATGCTTTTTTACTAAGAGCATTTTTATTTTCTAAGTAACCTCTCTTACGTCTAGGTTTAGTATCTTTAGCACCTTTTGGTTTACCTATTGGCAATCCTTGTTTCTTCTTACGTTCTAATGCAGCTTTTATACGTTCTGACTTCCTGGATGATTCAAATTTAGATACAAAAGCTAATAGACTAATAAATAATTCTCTGATAACTGGATCAGTAAATGATTCTATAAATGATTCTTTACTACTAACTATCTGTATATTGTTAGCTGATAGTTCACTTACTATATCTAAAGTATGTTTAATACCTCTACGTGATAATCTATCTAAGCTCCAGATAAGTAATACATCAAATTTACCAAGTCTAGCATCTTCCCTAAGTTCATTTAAATAATTTGTACTGCTATGATGTTCTGTAAAAGCTGACTGAACATATTCATAAGTTTTAACATATTGATATCCTCTAAACTTTAACAACTCCATTAAATGAAATCTTTGATTAGTTAAGTTTTGATCTTCTGTAGATACTCTTATAAATATTGCTGCTCTTAAATTCTTTGTAAACATTTTCTCCCTTTTAAGTTAAGTTAACTTAATCTTTAATATATATATATATAGTTCTTTTAAATAATCTTTTAATTAAGATTCTTAAAAAAAATAAGGTTAATAACTCTCTCCTATAAAAATTGTATATATACTACGTATATATAGATTATCTTGATAGGAAAGAATAACCTTATGAAAAAAAAGATCTGTCAATTTTCACTCCTATTAAGTCTTAATACTTTATTGATATGAGATCCTAAGTAAAATTGTGTTCTTCCTTCTGGATTTAATTTTGTATATGGAATCTTCATTTTTTTTAATTCTCTATAAACGTTATCTCTAGGGATTCCAGTTTGATCTGCAATCTCTGAAATTCTATATAATTTTTTATGATCGAAAATATTAAAATCTGTTTGCATATATTTTTTTCCTTTAGTTTGAATAGCTGCATTATTTGAGAGGGATAAACTAAACCATGTAATTTTTGATGCTTATTCGAAAACTATAATAGTTAAACCATTAAATGCAGCTATTCTTTTTCTGATTAAGTCTATGAATTTCAACAAGAAAACTTAATCATTACATTAATAAAATACATAAAGAATTAATATGTCAATATATTTTCTGGGAAATTTATGGGATATATATATATATATTTATATATAGTTGTATTTATCATTATCTATCATTATAATAATTATTAACTAATGATATACACAGAAGGAAAAATGGATAATAAAAACTTAAGAATTAAAATTATTGGAGATAGATTAAAGCAATTTAGAATAGATAATAATATTAGTCAAAAAGATTTGGCAGCTTCAATAGAAACATCTGTACAAACTATAACTCAAATAGAAACATATAAAAGAGAAGCATCTTTAGATTTAATAGAAAAATACGCAATTTTTTTTAATTTAAGTATAGAAGATATAGTAAAAGATATAGTTACTGTAAATAAATCAAAAGATATTATTACTGTATTAGAAATAGCACAAGCTGCTATATTAGAGGCATTTCCAGTAAGAATACCTGTTTATAGTCATAGAGAATTATTAGATCCTAAAATTGCAGATATAAAACCAATAGACAATATTTACTGGACTAAAGAGAAAATAAAAAACAGAAATTTATTTGCAGTTCATGTACAAACAGGTAATTTATATCCAGATATTAATGTAAATGATAGATTAATAATTGATCCAGATTTACCAATTAGTTCTGGCATTGGTATATGTTTTGATGGTCGAGCTAGAAGCAATTTTGCTAATAGTCAAGGTGCACATATTGTAAAATATGAAGCTGCTGAAAATAATAAATATGTATTTTCTAATAATTTTGATGAAGTAAAAAGGAAAGTAAAAGAAGGTTTTTATAAAGGTATGGCAATACAAAAAGTAACACCATTATCTATAAGAGGTATAAACGTAATTTATCCAAATTTAGAAACAGGTGTAGATTTAAATTCAATGAGGAGTAAGTAATGAAAATAGATAATAGAATAAATAAATATAAATTAACTAAAAGCTCTGGTTATTATGAAGGTAAAAAAATTCCAGGAACTATAGGTATAAAAAAAGGTAAATATAAATTTCAAATAATTTCAAAAGCTAATCCAGATACTAATAAAAAATTAATAAAATATTCTAATGATTATCTTGATGCTATACAAACTTTAGAAGCTCTAAATAATCAAGTAGATACAGGAGATCAAAAAACAAGTATTTCTACAATAGCTGAATTATCAAAAGATTATTTTAAATATCGTGAAGATGTAGATGTAGTAAAAAATGATATAAAACTAACTACACTAAAAAAGCAGCAAATAAAAATTAATCCAATAATAAATGAATATGGTTTTTTGTCTTTATCAAAAATAAATAATAATACTATGAATGAAATAAAATCTTTTATAGTAAATAAAAAAAATAATGATAAATATCCTACTCAACGTACTATAGAAGATAAAATAGAAATTCTTTACAGAATGTTAGATTATGGAATTTCAGAAAATTTATTTAGCTTAAAAGATGCTGAATTTATAAATAAATCTAAAGCTGAAAAACTAAAATCTAAAAGCCAAGATAAAGAACATTATATCTATAGTAAAGAAGAAGCAGAATTTGTTTTTAAACACCTCCAGGATAAAGGATATACTTATGTTTCATTTATACTAAAACTGCAATATTATTTAGGTCTTAGATGTTCAGAAGCATTAGGAATACAATATAAAAACTTTGATAGAGTAAATAGTATTTTAAAAATAAGAACTGTTATTACAGAAAATGGTTTTGAAGAACTAACAAAGACACCAGAATCTAACAGAGATTTATTTATTCCAAATCTATTATTAAAACTTTTATCAGAAGAAGAAGAAAAATCATTAGATAATATTACTCCAGAATCTTTAATATTCCCTGCTGATAAATTTTATCCAAAATATAAAAATACTTGTAATAAATCTATATCTACAAATAAAATAGGTCAGATATTAAGACAGCAATTTAAAGGTACTCATTTAGAAGGTAAAGTACAAAGTCATAATTTTAGAAGAACATTTGCTACTAATGCAGCAGATAATGGTGTACCGATAGAGAAGCTAAAATACATTATGGGACATACTACAATAGAAACTACGCTAATATATTATAAAATTTCTCCAGAGCAGATTAAACAAGCTATTCAATCTTTAGAATCTTTTTATAATTCATAAAATAGGTAGTACTACATTTTGTACTACATTTTTATATCATTATCTATCATTATAAGTATAAGAAAATAAATACAGCTCTAAGTATAAATCAAGTATAAAAGATGGTTTTCTTCATCCGCACCAATTTTGAATACGAAATATAGGTAAGTACTACATTTTATACTATATTTTTATATCATTATCTATCATTATTAAGGCAATAACGATCCTTGCAGCTTATAAAATAAAACTGCACCAATTACTAAAAGACTTATAATTATTTCTTGAAATTCTGTAGTAAAAATTTTTTATCTCCTAAATCTTTTATTTGTTTTATTATTTCTAAATGCTCTTAATCTCCTAATAACTATTGTTTCTGGAGATGTAACACTTAGAACTAAATTACCTAATTTATATTTTTTAAACTTTGGTTTAGTTTTTTGTTTTTGAATAACCTTTAAAGTTTCTTCTGGTGTAGTTCCAGGATTTACTCCTATACCTTGAGGTGTACTAAACACTTTTTTCTTATTTGTATTTAGATTAAACGTAACATATTTATCTTTTTCTTTATACTGGACTTTAGAAGGATAAGGTAATGCAGCAGATTTTCTTTTATCAAAATCAACTTTAGTTCCTGATTCTTTTATTCTAAATCTTCTTCTGCTTCTATCTCCTCTAACTGTCTGACTAGGTGGTGGTGGTGGTTTTGGTGCAGGACTAGGTGGTGGTGGTGGTGCAGTAACTACTTTAGTTTTTTTAGGACTAGGTGCAGGTGGTGGTGGTGGTAGTTCTGGTTCTGGTGTTTCTACTGTTACAGGTGTAGTAATTACTGTAGGTGTAGTTACTGGACTAGGTATAGTAGCAGGTTTATCAGGTATTTCAGTTCTAGGTCCTGTAATTGATGGTACTTCTATAGTTTGTGGTCTTGTTATAGGTATAGTAGCAGGTTCATCAGGTATTTCAGTTCTAGGTACTGTAATTGATGGTACTTTAGGTTCTGGGATACTAATCTCTGGAATTGTTATATCTGGTATTGATGGTTCTGGTATTTTAATATCTGGTGTAGTAATTGAAGGTAAATTTAAATCTTCTTCTAAAGGATCTCTACTAATCATAGGTCTAGTTTTAGGTCTAGCTGTAGTAGTGGTTATAGGTTTTGTTAAAGTTTCTTCCATAGTATCTACACTAATCATAGGTCTAGTTTTAGGTAGTACAGTTGTTTTAGCTCTAGGTACTATTGGTGCTGCTACCATACCTGCAACTCCAGTACCGACACCTGCAATACCGATTTTTTGTTTAGTTGTAACTTTTCTTAATTTTTCTTTATTTGTAAATGCAGATAAAGGTAATCCTTCAAAATCTGGATCTGAATAATAAGATTGAGTTACTGGTTTAGCAGGTTGATATCTATCTGGTTTACCACCAAAAAAATATTTTGTTACTTTTGCAGAAGGTAACTTACTTGTAAAAGGTGTAACTTTAGTATTAATTTGTGAAATTACTTTTGTAGATAAAGGTTTTAATTTACTAACTTTACCTATAGGTACTGCTGCTAAACCTGCTTCTTTTAAAATTTGTATATTACCTTTTCGTACATCAACTACTGGTGATACTGCTTCATCAATATTTCCCTTTTGACCTCTTTTGAAAAATCCAGGACTTTTTATTTTTGAGAAACCAGATCTAATAGATGTATCAATTTTTGAAATACCTGTAATAGATCTTTTCTTTTTTGGTGTTTTTGATTGTCTAGCTTCTATATTTCTTTCTGATTCAAATAATGGATCATTGACCATTTTTACCTCTTTTTCTCCAATTTGTAATTTTTAGCTATATAAATAAGCCCTTTTAAGACCCCTCCATACACCAAAGGAGTATAAACATACCTTTTTTTTATTGAAGGTGCCTTAAATAATCTCTCTTTTACGTTTATTGCCATTTTTCTTTATTTCTCTCTCTAGCTTTTTTAATTTACTCCATTGATGAGCATTAATAATTGATTTCATATAATGCCCAGCTTCTAGTTAATGGTGCAGGAAATCCACCTTCAAAATACCATTGAAACCCAGTAATATCTGCAAAGGAATTTGTATAAGAAGAATTTTCCATAACTATACAAGACCAATCTCCATTTTGTTGTCCTTTTACAGTTCCGCCACCATCTCCAACTATTCCACTTGCTGTACCTTCGGACCATAACCCATAACCATTACCATTATCAAAAGCAGAAAAAGTTAAATACCCTTGAGTATTATTAACTCTAGTTGTAGAAGTATTAGCAAATTGACCAGCTACAAAATAACATCTGTTAGTATTTAATGTTCTCCAATCTCCAGTATTACCTGAGTAGCTACCTTGAGTATGACCAGAAGTCTGATAGTAACTAGAGCTTTCCCACTCATTTTTCCCTGCTGTACAGTCATTTTCTAATGGAATATAAGAAGGTGTATATCCATTCCCTCCTACATTCCATCCAGTACCACCATCAAATATTAATTTATATCTTTTAGTACCATCTAAAGTATTTCCATACCAACAAGTAAAAACCTCATCTGCATTTGAAGGATTAGCAATTACTGTACCACTATCTATAAGAGTGTAAGCACCACTACTTGTAGGTGTAAAATATTCCAGTTGAGTTCCCGCAGCGTTAGTACGAATTTGAGTTAATGCTGCTCCTGGTGTTATGTCAGTAGTGATATCAAGATCACTAGCTGTAATTTGACCTGTTGCAGAACTTTTAAGAGGTGTTGATGCTGTAAGTGTTCCAGAGCTATCTAATTGACCAGAAGCATCTACACTAACAAAAGGTGCATCTGCTGTAGCTGTTCCAGATGTTGCTGCACCTGTTCCATCTGCTTTTAAAAATGGTGCATCTGGTGTATAACTTGATGAAGGAATATCACTTGTTAGAGCTAAAGTTCCAGTATTATTTGGAATAGTTAGTGTTCTATCTGCTGTTATTCCAGAAGCATCAAATGTTGCTAAATTTGGTGTTCCACCCTTTAGACTAATATTTCCTGTAAATTCATTATCACTACCTACAGAACACGTAGATTGAGCAGATAAACAAGGTGTATCATGCGTACTTGCTGCAAATCCAAATGCTGCTATAGATATAACAATAGCGAATTTAGGATAGTCAAAAGGAATAGAAAAATTTTTTAATTTGTTTATGTATTTCATTTAGTTACCTCCATTTTCTAAAAAATCTTCGTTTGATTGCATAATTGCAACCCTCCTATAATGCCAAGTGTCAATGCTACAAAGAGCATCAACAACTCTATCCAATTTATTTTTTTCAAAATCATAATTAACTTCTTTCATACCATTGATTCGTGCTATAAATTCCCATAAAAAGAAGGAAAAATATTACCATATACCAAGTGTTTATCAATCCTTGTACTGATCCTAAAACTAAAGGAATTGATGCACCGAATAAGGAAATTGGAATACTGTTTGATAGCCAGAATACACTTATGGCAATTACCACTCCAAAAGCTGAAAGCCATAAAGCATACCAAAGGGAAGAAGGTAATTTTAAATTAGGATCTGGTGTTAAGAATGATAAACCTATAAAGTTTTGATTAGTTTCTTCTAGATTATTTGGATTTCCTGATCCATACCATCTTCCAAGAATTTCAGATGTTTCTGATGTAAATATCGTAGTACCAGAAGATGAAGATGGAACTATATTTGATGCAAGTATTTGAATATTAGTTTGGTCTCTATTAAAAAAGTATGTTCCATTGTTTGTATTACTTGCAGCATTATTACTTATATCTTCAACTACTCCAGAATAATTAGGATTTACAGCACTTGATTGTGTAATATCTTTAGGATTAAATCCATAATAAGCTACTAGATCTCCACCAAAGACCATATCAACAACTCTAATATATTTTCTATTTAGTTTGTTTGTATAACTAGATCCATCATAAGATGTACCAAAATATAAATTTTGCGTATTAGTTGTTAAAAATGCACCAGATACACTTGTTGAAGAAACACCATTTATAGATATATCTAAAGTATTTGTAGAATTGTTATATGAAAAAATTACAATGTCATTACCAGAAGGTGTAAAAGCATTAGTATCTATATACCATCCATTAACATATCCTCTAGCTATTGCATAAGATCCATAATCAAGATATTCAAGTTTAAATCCTTGCGTTGAAAACTCATCATATTTTTCTAATAAAGTTTCTGTATATACTGGATGAGTAGTTGTTACTAAAGGATCTTCTAGTTCTACTTTTATTGTAAAATCTAATTGGTTAAAATCATTATGATTAGGTATTTGTACGTAATCATCTTTGAAAAAATATATTCCCTGATTGCGTTGAATATCATTAGCACCCATAAGAACATTTAATTGATTAGATCCAGTTGTTAATGCAGGTAATACGTACCATTGGTTACTTGCTGTACTATTTAATCCTTCAATATCTTGCAGCATCACGTTATATTCTGTAACTAATGATGATTGATATGGATAAATAGACCATCCAAATTGATCTATATAATCCTGGTCTTGCCAATAATCCATATCAACAGCAGCTAATAAAACTGGTTCATGAGATAAAACACTTCCAGTATTGTTTGTTATTTCTAAACTATATTTCCAGCAATAATCACTTGTACTATAAGCAGATAAACATCCTAAAGAAGAAGATAAATAATAAGTAATAGACATTAGAAAAATAATAGAAGCTATAACTAATCTATTTATTTTTTTTGGATATTCTCTTTTTTTTAATATATTTATCATTATCTTAATCCTGGTATAAATCCACTTAACGCACCGAATGAACTTCCGATTGCAGATACCATTCTGGAAAATAGTTCTGCTGTTTTGAATGTAAGTACAAAAATTGCTGGTAATCCCATAATTAGTAATATGTATCGAACAAACATATAAGCCATTGGAGCATCTTTTGCTTGAACTCCATTAGAATCTATATAACAACTTCCAGTACCAGATAATAGTATATTTCCTGCACCATCATATCCTGGATCATCATCTGTACTTTTTAAACATCCAGACCACCAAGAATAGTTTAGTGTAAGAACTTTAAATAAATTTTGAGTAAATCCGAAAACTTGACCTGTACTATCACTTACCATAGATAAACCAGATCTTAATTTATTTACTGTATTTGTATCTCCAGTAAATGCTGCTGTACCTGCTTCTGATCCTGTAGCTATTTGAGCATCATATAGTTCATTTACCATAATTTCACCAGTAGATGCACCTTGTCCAAAAGTATCATCTGAAATAGTACCTAATATAGAAATTATTAAATATGGTATAAATAAAGTTGCGATTAATTTACCTGACATTTTATTCTGGTGACCTCCTTATCCAATACCAACTTCCAAAGACTATTAAAATAGCCATTAGAGTAAATAAGAAGCCAATAGAAACAGCTCCAATAAATATTCCTGGTAATATCATCATTACACCACTTAGAAGCCCTAAAAACGAATTTTCAGTAGCATAAGTTACTGCTGCTGCTGTCATTATTCCTAGCATAATAAATAGTAAAGCACCGAAATATGTACCAGAACTAAATCCTAAATATTGACCTGATAATACATTTAGATTTTCTGTAACTCCAGAAGTTGTAGCTGTTGCGTATATATTTACTTGTAGAGGTATATTAGATCCTGTATCAGTAAAATTTCTATTAGGTCTATTTGCACCTAATTGAAATACTGTTTTACCTTCTGAATTTACAGCTACAGTAACTACACCATTTAGAGCTTCTTCTAAATAAATCTGTCCTGCAGGTGTTACTAATCCTTCTGATGATACCAAAGTATTTAGAGGCAATCCCAGATCCGATTCTAAATTATAAAGTATTCCAGATCCACCAGATATTTCATTAGCTAAACCAACTGTTCCACCAGAAATTCTAGTAACTGCTTTACAGTTAGAAGTAGTATTAGAACCATTATCAAAAAAATCAGTATTATATCTAAAGCAAACATTAGCTCCAGTATTCCATCCATACGTACTTGCAGCAGGTGCAGAAGCATATAAACCCATTAATCCTTTATCTATTCTAGGTATTTTAGTTAGTGATATATGAGGACTTGATGTTGGAAAAGTCATACTAGAATCAAGATATTCAATTTCTAATCTTCCAGATTTTAAACTAAATGGAAAAGATGGATTAGGTATATCAAGATTACATCCAGTATCATTTAGTAAAAACATAGAGGTATTAGGACTTGTAGCTGTTTGCTGTTCACACCAGTATTGATAAGGTTCATCTCCTATATCTAACTCGTATCTAATTAGTACAAAAAAATCATCTGCTGTAGCACTTTTTATATTTTTAAATGCTATTGCTTCTTTTATCTGTACTGGTGGTGCTGATCCAGAAGGTACTGGTGTAGGTGTTGGTGTAGGTGGTACTTGAGCTGATATAGTATTTGCACCAGAAAATAAAGATACTCCAATAAAACTAATTACTAGAGCAAATAAAGAAAATTTCGTATATTTTTTTTTTATAAAATAAATCAATTACTTATCATCCTAAAAACTCGTAAAACTCCAAATAAGAAAAATGTACTAGCTAGTGCATAGATCGTATATATAAATAATGGAATCGTGTTTGTATTAGAAGATGTTTGAATATCTCCTGCAAATATCAAACACGATATTCCTGCTAGTATCAAAAATGGAAAGCTCAAATTATCTCCTAAACTTTTTACCAATTTCTTTTCTACGAGCAACTGTTCTTTTTAAAATTCTTTCTGTAGCTTCTCTAGCTAATTTTTCTTTACCTTCTCTTGTACTATAAAATTGCATTTCTTTTGCTTCTTTTTCCGTAAGACCTAATCTATTAATTTTTGGTCTACCTCTTTTAGATCCGTATGTACCTTTTCCTTTTGGCATTTTTATTTCCTTTATTGTTTTAGTTTGTTTATAGAAGGTGCAGTTTTACCTACACCTTCTTATGTCTGTAATTATTGGTATTTAGTTACCAAATTTACCTTTTGCTGCTTGATAAGCTATTAGACCTGCCACAGCGATACCACCAACAGAAGCTACTAATGGGATTAGTTTTATAATTGCTTCAACGTCTGTAAATCCACCACTATTAGCAGCAGTTGCTGCTGATGTAGTAGAAGTTATAATCGTAGGTAGCACAGCGAGGAAGGCAACTAATACAACTACAGCTAAAATTATTGATGTAATTTTACCGACTGCCATTTTATTATCTCCTTTGTAAATTAAAAGAGGTTACCTACCTAATGCTTTTACGATTATGAGTAAGCTTACTCCTATACCTGCTATAGAAGCAGCTAGAGGTAGTATTTGTATCGTAGAAGCTGTAGCAGCATCTCCAGTAGCCGTAGCTTGAGCAGATGCAGATGTAGTAGCATCAATTAGGATTGGCATAGTAGACAAAAATCCCACTAATAAAGCGATCATTAAAACTACTGCACCTAATTTTCTAACATCCATTTAATTTACTCTGTACAAAATTAAATTTTCTTAACTATCCAAACCTTTTCGATCCATAGTTAAACGAAATACCAACTCCTACGACCAGGACAGCCATAGTACCCACAACTAAAATTAGATTGAATCTTTTTAGGATGCTGTCTAAGTGAGTTGCAGAAGCCACAGTTGTATCTACTTTGTAATAAACTACTGTAAATACATAAGGTGTACCATTTACTAATCCAGAAATTGTAACGTCTTCAAGATTAGAATCCAGAATAGATTGTGCAGTACGATTAACAGATCCAGGACTTGTTTCTGTAACAGTCCAATTAGGAGCTACTGGTTCGTATGCTGATTTATTGGTAAGTGTAATAGTACACTCTCCAGAAGCATTACCAGTACATCCTAAAGCTGCATCTGTTTGCTGCTCGGTTCGAAGTTCATTTACACGTTGAGAAATAGGAAGAATCGTTACTGAAAGAATAAAGAATCCGAAACCTATTATAACCAACGAAAATAAACTTTTACCAAACAAAAGCAATCATACTTTCTTCTGGATTCTTTAATCTTTCATTTAACACATATACTAAATTCGTAATATTTAGTCAATACTTTTACGAATTCATTAATAAATATGTTCAAAATCGTAAATTCCCTTAACTTTGGTAGATTTTCCAATGAATCTAAGGTATTTTTCAATATCTGATAGTTTCCAGTCTACACCTGTTAGCTTTTTTACTTCCATAAGAGATAATTTTTTTTCTGGTAGTGTTTTTAGATGTTTGTAGATATCATCATAAATTTTTTCTTCTACCTGTTCATCTTGCAGCATTTTTATATCCTGTTTACTCATCTGTTCAGTTCTAATAATTTTTGTAGTATCGTAAGCATCCCAAAATTTATTTAGGTTATAAAACATAAATTTCCTTTTATTACCTTCATAGCTAAATACTGAATTTTGATAGACTGCTGTAATACCTACTTCTTTACCCTTCATTTTTCTAGCTACAGTTGCATAAAGTACAATATCTGTTTGACTCTTGATTCTT
>VMHT01184502.1_pt1 | contig 15944 bp, 35 predicted proteins | sample 4693611 | NCBI WGS metagenome assembly VMHT01 (sample SAMN12280063, study PRJNA550983) | marine metagenome | isolation source: seawater sampled from same location over 5 years 0.02-0.2 micron viral filtrate | place: USA: collected off the coast of southern California halfway between the port... ... | reverse complement strand
TTCATATTAATTCACTTCATGTATATCTGCTTATATCTGCACCAACATACTAGATATATGGGTATCGCCTCCACCTCGTAAATGTAGCCAAGGTCTACACCCAAGGCTTCGGTGTTCGGCTCTAGTGCGTATTAAACAAGATAACTGTTCGTATATTTGAAAATAGTTCACTGGTGAATCCGTTATCCATATTTGTCGTTTTAGGAACGCCAAATCTGGACGGATATGCTCTTTCTTCTGTTCTTGACAAGCAAGAACCAAATAGCACACCAATCAGTATTCCCAAATATACTTTACCAACTTTCCAAAAGTAGCAAAGGGGATTCGTTTTTTCTTAGTAATTAGAAACTTGAACGCTTTCAGCGTCCATCTAATCACTAATTCAATTAAAAGTAATCGCCCCATGGCGAGAACAATGATAACAATCCCATTGGGTCGTCCCGAAAGTAAATAGCTAATTTACATAATCCCTTATATCCGTGAAGAATATCATAAATGCGTATATGATATCCTTCCGCTCCATTTAGAGAGAAGATTACTGGTAGACACAATAAACGAAATATCGTCAGGACTACTCCTCAACAACTATTGTGCCATATGCACGACAATATTATCGATTGTGCTGTACCTAAATTAACTATTTACTTCAAGCCCAAGCTGATTGTTCGTACTGGAACTAAGTTTTTTTAATTTTTAAAAAGAAAGGATTACATATGGTACATTTAACCAAACCAACAGTAGCATTAACAGTTGGAAGATTACAACGTTCTCAGCTACTTGAATATCTTAAAAATTCAATACTCATCTCTAAAGAATATTATTTGTATATTGAATTTAGAATGTTTTATCTAAGTCATAGAAACAAAGGTAATTCAGTTCAAGACTCAATAGACTACGCTCTCTTAGAATGGGATTTAGCTTAGATAAAACAAAAATAAACAAAATGGTTGAAAAATTAATCATAAAAACAAAGGAGTATAAAATGAATATACCAGAAGTAATATACACAAAACTAGCTCAGTTAGACATAAGGTTAAAAGAGTTAGAGGAGAAATTAGAATATGCAAGGTCAGTAGAAGATACAGACCAAGTAGAAATATTAGAACATGAATTTTTCCAAATAATATTAGAAAGATTAGGAGTAGATAATGATGAACCAAAATTATTACCAGATTTAATAGAAGGAGTAGACAATGCGTAGATACGAAAAAGCATTTATTTATTTCTTAATAGCGTTTTTAACCAGCTACATGGTAGCACAATACATAAGAGTATTGATTTAACAGGAGGATTATATGATTATAAAAACATTAACAGCATTAACACTAGGTGTAAAAGCTGGAGCTAAGGTGACTAAATGGTTGATGAGGGATGATATTGCAAAAGGCAAAGAAATCTTAAATAAAACACCATACATCAAAGATGTAGAGTTTCACAATCCAGTAACATTTAAACAAAAAAAAGGAGTTAAATAATGACAACTATATTAGATAAATTACAAATTGTTGAGGCTGATATTGAAAAAATATTTAAAGCAAAAATGATAGCTTTATATAAAGATCAAGCTGATTCAGATGTTGAAAATTTCGATTGTGAAAAAGATATGGAACAACATATTAGGGGTTTAGAGTTTAGAAGAATGGGTTGTCAAATGCAATTAGATAAACTTGATTCAGATAGTAGAGATTCTATTGTAGAAACTGGAACTTCAACGCCTAATGATGATGAAATAAGTACAACATCTTCGGCAGATAGGGAGCATAAAGCAGATATATGGAATACAAAATTCAATATATACAACTTAAAAGTCAAAGTAATTAAAGAAGTATATTTTGAATTATTCAAAAAACAATATGTTGCATATAATGGGGTTAGCCCAAACAAACCAAGAATTAACAAAGCAGTTAAACATTGGAACAAAGCAATAGAACAAAATGTTCAAGCTAAAATAAAAGAAACTTTAGCAACTAAGCATTAATTACTCCAATAAGCAGTATCTAGGTGGTTCTAGGTACTGCTTTTTTTTATCTTCGAGGGTAAGGGGAAAAGAGCGATACCGAGTACCGAAGGTACGAGGGAGCGATACCGAATACCGAGCGAAGCGAGGCTCAATGAATAAATATTTTACAGGAGAATACATGAATAAATATCAAAAACTAGGTGAGTTTGCTGGACAAAATATAACAGGAGTAGCTGGAAGTTTCATACTAACAGAAGAACACGGAAACTATATGTTAGATAAAGTAGTAAGTGAACAAGACACACAAACATTAACAATAATACATACAGATGATTACCATAAAACTACGTGGAAGGTAATGTATATAAAAGAATCAGTAGAAGAAAAAGTATGATTATTAAATACCATCATACTGAAGATTTTTATACAGGTATTCAGCAAATAGTTATGAAAGGATTAACTTTCGAGGCTAATTATACAGAACTTACAATAAAATTATTAGGAGGATTTTAAAATGAAAATAATAATAACAGTATTACTAACGAGCTTAGTAACAATAGAACTATGCAATTTAATTATTTACTACAATCAAGTGGGAGGAAACATATGTCCATAACAGATGAAATAAAATTATTAGAAAAAGTTAGAAAAGATTTAACACCTATCACAACAGATGATGTGGTAACTAATGCGTATAAGCTTAGTGCTTTCGCATTAATAGTAAATGCAATTAAACATCAATGGGAGTTACAACATGAAAATAACAAAGGAATTTGACAAACAAAGCCAGAAACTAGGTACGTTTATGATCTTACTCATAACACTAGGTCTTGGCTTTATAGTAACATTACTTGTAGCTGGAGTTAATCCAACACTTGTAATCAGTATTGTATCAGCTCCTATGTGGGTAGGTATCATCATACTATGCTTAAAACTAACCAGACAGATACGAGGTAAGTAATGACTAACGAAGAATTAGCAAAAGAATTTCTTGTAGGTAAAACAATTATAGATATTTCTTATACAAAAGAAATGAATCAAGATATGTTAATACCTACAATCACATTAGATAATAAAGTTATATTATATATTCAAAATGATGATGAAGGAAATTCATCAGGAACAATCCATACAAATATAGAAAATCATATGGTTTTAATGCCACAAAAAGTATTTGGAGATTAGATATGAGTATAGCATTTAAGAATTGGGTAATGAATGAACAAGAAAAAGATGAGGCTAAAATGGTAGAAGAATTAAAACATAAAGAATTATTACAAGATATTAAAATGACTTTGCGTAAAGTATTAAGTTCAGAAACAATGACACTAGATGGCAGAGGTAAACTAAACACCGTGATTAATATTGTTAATAAAGAAATCATAAGGATTGAAAACATAGTAGATAATCACGAAAAATGGGAGAACGCACCATGTTAATGGCAGTAGCACACAAACAAGAATCAGATATGTTTAGCAAGTTTGATATACATCCTGACGCAGATTTTGACGTTAAATTACGTAATATATTTAACGTTAACCACGAGATTATTCCTGATAAAAAAGAAATATATCGTACAGATACTAATGACGGATTAGCTGTTGTTAGTTCAACATACAAGACACGATCATATAAAAAGGCGATAGATCATTTTAATAATTTAATATTAAATTCAAACATAGACACAAGTGACGTAGAGATAAGAGATACAGTAGATAACAATGGAGCAGTCTATTTACGAAACTGGAGATTCAATAGAATCAAAGGTGTTAAAATGTTTGATGACCCTAGAGAACGTAGTATTTTTGAGTTTCAATTTAGATCTTCGCACAATCAACGATTTGCCGAAGATTTAATTGCATGGTCAAGATACCTATGGTGTGATAATGGTTGTGCAAATGCAGATTGGTCGCTCCATGTTAGAATTAAACATAATACTACTAAAAGTATCGAGATGGATTATAAAGCTATTGATGAAGCTGTTACAAACTTTATTCAAGGTGAAGAAGAAAAGAAACAATGGTTGGAAAAATCTATAAATCTTTACACAGTAAAACAATTATTTAAACAAACATTAGCTTTTACACCAAGAGATACACATACACAGCCTTGGTATAGTGAAAATCAAATGGATGTATTAAGTAAACTATACAAGAAATACAGCGATAGATATGGTGAAAATATCTTTGCAGTATTTCAAACAGCTACCGATTGGTCAACACACGTTAAGACCAAAGGTAAAATATATAACGTACAAGAACGTAGAGGTTCACGTATAAAAGACATGATGAATAACGAAATATGGTTAGATCATACAGAATATAAATAGGAGATTATATGTCATACAAACAAGCTGAAAAAGGGCATTACTACAAAACAGTACCTAGAACATTTCACAATGATATAACAGTACATATCATTAGAAATACTAGAGCTGTGTCATATGTAGGTAATGATGTATGGCAAGTAATGATTGATGATTCTACGATAGACAAAAAAGGGAGAAGTCTTGGCTACTATGCAACGTACAAACAAGCAAAAGCAGTAGCCAAGCAACACGTAGAAAATATGTTATTAGATATGGCTATTAAACAAGCCGAATTATTAAATTAATTCAGATCGTATTAATACCTTCTGAATAAGGGAGTGGTGTGGCCACAGGCACTTATCCACTCCCCCATGGTTTTAAAGAACACTTCTACTGAACTATACTGAGATAGCTACTCAGAGGTATTATACTGCCTATAGAGAAAGTATATAGTAGAAGATAGGGAGTAAGTATGACCTTTTGATGAGGGAAATTTACTCCCCCAATGGTTTCCCATTATGCAGATGGGGATAGCGTATGGCTGAACAACAATACCTAAGTTGTAAGGCACATTGTTAATGAGATATGGGCAAATGCCTGATGTAGTTAATGGTGGTACTGAAGTAATAGTTAGTCAGAAATGATTAGGCGTGAAAAGGTTGGAGGTAATCATTTAGTCCTCCTACGCACTTTTTTTATTGATAAAAATTGAAATTATTGTATTTTTATCCACATGGAGAAAGCACTAGGTACATCTTTTCATGAACAGCTAATTCCACAGTTTGTAGCTAAACGTCACAAACTTGGAATGTCGCAAATGGATTTAGATGAAAAAATTGGAGTAGCAAGAGGTTTGGTATCCAAATGGGAAGTTGGAATACGTAAACCTAGTGGCTTTTTATTCTGTGTATGGGCAGACGCTTTGGGATGTGAAATGTGGCTAAAAGAAAAAACACAATAACAATTCCTAATATGTGGTTCTTCAAAATGAGTAGAGAAGAACGTGTCCAACACCAAAAATGTAATGGAACTGAATGTAAAGAAGATGGAATATTCAGTCCTGATAGTTGTAGAACTTGGTACTGCGGAAAACATATGGAGGAAAATTATGACAGACCCAATTAATCCTGATTACTATAAAAATTATTCTATTCAAGTAACAGACGCAATTCAATCTTGGAATCTAAATTACTGCCAAGGAAATATTATAAAATATATTGTACGTTGTGGTAAAAAAACAACAGACCCAATTCAAGACTTAAATAAAGCATTATGGTATATACAAAAGGAAATTTCAAAACATGAGCAATTATCAAAAAACAGTTATACGAAATCTAATAAATAAAATTGGAAGGACACCGAATAAAAGAAAAAAAGAACCATTACCTCCACATGAAAGAACAGAAATATGGAGGAATAAAATTTTGGTATTTGTATTAAAACATGGTTTTCTAATGGGAAAAACATTTATACAGTTTGAAAAAGATTTTAGAGCTAATAAAATACCAAGAGAATATATTACTAAAATTAATTCAGCTATGAGGAGAGCAGAAAATGAAAAACAAAAACAATATAAAAAAAAGACCTAATGGTATAGGTGGTACTGACGCTAACAAATTAGTACATGACGATACATGGTTAGATTTATATGATCTTAAAGTTGGTAATACTGAACCAGAAGATTTATCAGATGTATTACCAGTACGTATAGGTACAATTACCGAAGATTTAAACCGAGAATGGTTTACTAAAGAAATGGGTTTGCAAGTAACTCAAGAACAAGAAAGATGGTACAACGATAGTGGTACTTTCAAAGATAAAAAAGATTGTTACATTTACGGAAGTTTAGACGGATTAGTTGTTGCTAGTATGGAAGCAGAAGAAGCTCCAATAGCTGTGTTTGAAGCAAAACATTCAGGTCAATTTATGGATACACCTAAACAACATATTAATTTAATTGATAGATATTATCCTCAATTACAACATTATATGATGTGTGCTAAATTAAAAAAGTCTTATTTATCAATATTTTTTGGCAACAGATCACATAAAATATTTACTATTGACGAAGATAGTAAATTTCAAAAACTTTTATTGAAAGCATACAAAGTATTTTGGAAAGCTGTTCAAGATAAAAAACCAATAGATACAAACTGGAGGGAATTTCATGGCATTACAGATGAACCAGTATCCGAATAAAGCTGGATATAAAAAAAGAAGAACAAGTAAACAAGCTAGTTTAGAAATTAAAGCACCGACAATACGTCAAAAATGTTTATCGGTTGTAAAAAATAAAAATTCATATGGAGCAACACCAGATGAAGTAGCTGATTTATTAAATATATCTATACTAAGTGTAAGACCAAGATTTAGTGAATTAGTTTTGAAAGGTTGTATAAAAGATACAAACAAAACAAGAAAAAACAAAAGTGGTAAACAAGCTATTGTATGGAAATATATAAAGGAGGAAGAATGATACAATCATTTATTAACTTTATAACTTTTTATAAAAAACCAAAAAAAATAGATTGGGTAAAATTTCATATGCAATTTACAGATGAACCAAATTGTAAATATATTGATAATACATTTTATAATAAAAGAAACTCAGAAAAAGCTAGAGAAAAAATTAATAATCTAATGAAAACATAAAGGAGATAATATGACAGATAATAAAATTGTTTGGGATAATTTCAAACACACAGACCCTAAGTTTACTAAAAGGTTTAGATCAAAGTTTGGTCGTGAGCTTACAACAGTAGACCCAATGTATCAGATCATGCGTATGACTGAAATGTTTGGTGCAGTAGGTAGAGGCTGGACTTACACAGTTAATTATACTTATACTGATAAACTTGTATTTGCAGAAGTTGCAGTAGCAACAGATAAAAACAAAGATGGGTTTTGGAATCATTATGGGCCAGTTAGTTCAGTAGAACCATTATATAATTCAAAAGGTGGATTAGATGATGAAGCACCAAAGAAAGCTATGACTGACGCTTTAACAAAAGCATTTAGTCATTTAGGATTAAGTGCAGATGTATTCTTAGGATTGTTTGACAATAATAAATACATTCAACAAATGACGGAGAAGTTCAAACCTCAAGTGGCTGACGCTTCTAAAATTAAATTAACAAAATAGAGAGGAATATTATGTATAATAATTTAACAATAATTGGACGTTTAGGGGCAGACCCAGACGTTAAAGAAACGACAAAAGGCGATAACTATGCGTCTTTATCCGTAGCTACTAATGAACGCTACAAAGGTAAAGACGGAGAGTATAAAGAGAAAACACAATGGCATAAAGTCATGGTGTTCAATCCACAAGTTGCTTCTAGCTTACAGAAATATATGAAGAAAGGTGATACGATTATTGTTCAAGGACAAGTAGAGTATCGTTCATATGAATCTGACGGAGTTACAAAATATGTAACTGAGGTAGTTGTTCCACGCTTTTCAGGTAAGGTTCAATTAATTCCAATGAACAAAGGTGGTGGTCAACCAGCTAAAACTTCTGCACCTAGTACAGAACCAGCAGTTGATATACCATTTTAATTAAAAGTTTAGTGGGCAATAGCTATACCAGTACCCTCCTTGCAAATTTGGGTGATAGGTTTTCTTATTTCACATTCGTATTATATAAACTCCTATATAGTGAAGTAAATGTTTTCCCTATCAGCTATTGTCCACGGCTAAAATGAAAATAGAAAAAATCATCATGGAAATATTAGCTAAGAAATATATTAAAATTTGTGAAGAAAATAATATGTGTTTTCCTGATTATGAGGATTCTTGCAAAGAAGAAGCAGTTAAGGAAATAACTAAAAAGCAGATTAAACGTGTCTATAAAAAGCAAAGTAAACTGTCAAATAATGTTAAAGTACATAAACCTAAACTATCGTTTTAGTGCGTAGCATAATTATAAATTATATGGATTATCAAGATTATGATTCATTTAGAAGAACCAACAATTTCTCTAGAGCAAATCTTTCAGGAATGGATAGATTACCTAATAGACGTAGGGAAAGTAAAAAGAGAAAATATTAATTGGAAACTTCTTCAAGAAGCTATTGTTGAACTAGAACTACAAGGATATTTAAATGCTGGACGAAAATTACATTAAAGAATCTATCATGGAAGCTGAAGGCTTCCGAGATACTATATACATGTGTACCGAAAATCATAAAACGATTGGATGGGGGCATAAATGCGTAGAAGATCATTGGAGAGATAATACTGCATATCCTGAAGGATATTTACGAGAAGTATTTGATATTGATTTTGCTAAAGCGAAATCTCAAATGAAAGAATTGTTAGCTCAAGAAGATTTAGACATTAAATCTGAAGCTCAAAATATTTTAATTGAAATGATATTCCAAATGGGGAAGAATGGCGTATCAAAATTTCGCAATATGATGAAAGCTTTACGTGGACATAACTATTCTTTAGCGAGTTCTGAAATGTTGGATAGCCTTTGGGCTAGGCAGACACCCAATAGAGCTAAAAAATTATCAGATTTGATGAAATCCATAGAAACATAGATTTTTAATACGCCTAAAATCTAATGATTCTTTTAGGTACAATCACACAGCGAGGGTGCTACAAAGCCTCTGAGAGCTAAATATGAGCTACTTTTTCCAGTTAGTTGCCACCTTTTCAGCACTTCTTCCAGCAATATAGCCTCCGACACCTATTGTAAGCAAATTCCACATTTGATCAGGAATTGATAGTTCAATTACTGTTCCAAAAAAGAAATTTGTAAAAGGTGCTATGATATAATTGTTTGCAATTACAATTATACAAATCCACATCAAAGCTGGACGCCAAGTAGCTGTGAGCCAATGCTTAGATTCTGCTTCGGCTTTAATAATATTTGATTTAGCTATAAGCTCCTCATGATCGCCATTTAATAATTGAGTGTTAAGTTCATGCTTGAGCTTCTCTTTTAAATCTTTATCAGGTACAGCCTTATCAACTATACCACCGACAATTTTTGCTATTGGCCCAACAGCGTTCAATAGAGGTAACATTAAAATATTATTCCGTATAAAATCATACAAACAATTATTGCTAATGCACCTACAATAATTTTTCCTCTTTTGGTTAAGCCTTTCCAAAAGTATTTTACTTTATCCATAATCTCTCTCCAGTCTATCCATAGAAATAAAATTCTTTTCTTGGATATGGTTATCCCAGATAGCTAATTCTACAATTCCGTAGCTCCATCCAGTCATATTAAGCTTTGCATACTGCTCAACATGGTTCATTGGCAACGCACATCCGACATTTACTATGCGAACGTACTTTTTATCCCCTATTTTAGGGGCTTTCCAATCTCTATCTTTGTGCGTATGTCCAAATACCAGATCATGCAAACAATCATTTGCTATTGATATTTCTGCATTACGCCCACCGTATTCTTTACCCATTATATTTTTAGGTACATGAGTGAACCCTACTCCACTTATAAAAAATATATCTCCGTATTCAGAAGTATTCCATCCAGCATTATGATACGAGCTATATAACTGCTCTTTCATAATACCTTCTATTTCAGGAATATTTTCTTCAAAGCGATGAACACGAACTTCATGATTACCAAACGTACAATGTTTAGGTACATCATATGTACCCATACCTTTATTCATCATAGCCATAGCTTGACGTAGTGAATGTATATCCACCATGAAAGCGTCTTTTAATTTACCTTGCTGAGAATCATTCTTTTGAAAAAAGCTTAAACTATCAAAGCTACCAAAGTCACCTATCTGTACAACATAATCTGGTTTGGTATTTTTAATATGTTTACCAATCCAATAGAAACGATCTTTAGGTATATCAGGACTATCGTGGGTATCCCCTATAACTAAAACTTTATGACCTTTAAAAGAATTTATTTTAGAATTGTTATTATTTTTATTGTTGTCCATATAAATGTTACTATTCCACCAAGCCATAGAATAGAACGAATTGCTCCTTTACCAGTAGCCATTTCTTCTTTTAACTTTACAACTTCCATACGATTTTCTTTAACCTCAACTTCAATACGATCTAACGCTTTTGTAATCGCTAGTACCTGAGATTCCCAATCGGTCATTTTTTCTTTAGAACTATGACTAGTATTATTACGAGGATAACTAAATTCAATACGGATATATCATTAGTTAGTAAGTGTCCTATTGAGCTATTAGGTATCATTACATTTTGCTCAATGGATTGTTTAAAGCTTTTTTAATTTGCTTATCAACATCAGTTTCTAATTGTTTCATATCTACCTCTATATCTTTTATTACTTCTTTTAATTCTTTTGCATTTGAACGAGAATCTTCTTTGACACGTTGTTCTACATCTTCAACAATCGTTTCAATTCTACGTACATCAGATTTTAAATCATTTTTTAATTCTTTAGCTACATCTGCTACCAGCTCTACTTCTTCTAAAATCATAGAGATTTCAGATTGCAACATAGTTACTTTTTGTTGAAGTAAATCTAATCGTTTATCAAAACCACTTAGATCAGGTGCAGTATATTCAGTTATCTGTCCTTTCATATCAAGATAGTCTTTGTAAAATTCAAAGCCACCCCATAGACTACCACCAAATGTTGTAAGAGCAGTAAGGATTACCATGATCTTTCCACCCTTAAACTTTATTCCACCTACATCTACTTCTGCCATTGACTATCAATCATATCGTTCATTAATCCATCACTACCAGCGAATAGGTAATAACCAGCAATACTGTTATCAGTAATTGTAGCGTCAGGTATACTCACATTGGAAAAGAAACCAGCTCTATCATTTAATTGAAGCTGGGAATCAAAAAATGTCTTACTATCTCCTAATACTTGCATAACAATTAATGTTTTAGTTTGAGCTACATCATCATATTTTTGTTTATCATCAATCTTTTTTAAGATTTTTTTAACTGCTTTCTCTTTAGCAGTTTCTTTCTTTTCTTCTTTAGGCTCAGGTTTACTTTCCTTTTTATTCTCAACAGTCTTTTGTGGGCTTTCTTTAGGCTCTGGCTTTTCTGCCACATCTTCTGTAGTTTCCTCAACTTCTTCTGTAACAGGTTCAACATCTGATACCTCCATTTCCATTTCTATTTCAGCTTCAATTTCAGATTGAATTTCTATTTCTATTTCTATTTCTTCTATTTCTATCTCTACTGTTTCGTAGGTAGGTTCATCTATCTCTATTGGTTCTAAGATTAATCCTTCATTACTATCAATAGGATTGTTAGCCTCAAATACATCTTCAACAACATCAATAATATCTTCAGGTGTATCTATGTTTAACGCTATAAACATTTCTACAGAAGTAATAGATTCAGTAATTATTGTATTGATAACGTTATAGAGCACATTAACTGTGACGTCATCAAACAAGGGGCCAATACTAAGATTAATATCTCTACCTCCTATTTCTATAACAATAGTTGTTAAGCTACCTGAAAAATCAAATCCACTTTCATATGTTTGATAGCCAGAATTAGTACCACTAGCTGAAAGAATATCCGTTCCTGAAAATACATTAGTGTTACCATCTTTACCTGTAATATGCATATAGATAGAATCACTAGCGTCTTGTTTATCTACCTTAATAGAATAATTAGTTTTACCACCATGCGTAATATTAAGATCAGAAATATCTATTGTATTAACAAATGTTGTTCCCATTCCTGATACACCCATAGCAGAAGTAGAATTGCCAGAACCAGTTATTGAAGCACATTTATCAGTACCAAGATTATAACAACCAGAACCACTTGGCATAGTAGCTGGGCCTTGACCACCCCAATCAATATCCATATCTCCTTCTTTAGAAGATACAACATAATCATTATCGCCATCTAAAAGATCACCAGAATCTTCATTGGTAACTGTGGTAGTTGTTGTTGTAGTTTCAGTAGTTGTTGTGATGGTAATACCATCAGCTTCATGTTCAATAGTTTCAGTAATTACTTCATCAATAATTTCTTCTATGGTAGGTGAACAAAGACCAATCGTATCAGTAGAACAATCTACTGCTTTACTAGAAAAGGATAGGAATACCGATATACATAGCCATAGCCATAAATATAAATTTGGCAAACTCATCATCACTTCCCTCAACTGGTTTTATTATTTCTTTTTGATTGAAAACTTTTGAACCTTCAGGAATTAAATCAGCATTTAATTTCCATTCTTCAAGAGCTTCTGCTCCAATCTTTCCATTAATTGGTGGTGGTGTTCCAGCCATTATCATAGCGTCAAATACACGAGGGTCACTTGATAATAAACTTACTGCGGCAACCTTCATTCCCATTCCGTATAATGATCTAGCTAATTTAATACGTTCACAGTTTTCATCTGTGATTGTAATACCAGAAGCTATACCTAAGATTTGTGTTTGTACTGCACCTGACGTAGCTGTCTTACATATATCAGAATTGTTAACAACAACACTAGGAGCATTAGCAGTTGGTGGAGTATTATTAGTTACTACTGTTGAAGATACAGTATTAGTATCAGCACTTTTTGCACTTGTGACAGCACTTACAATAAGGATAAAAGTTAATACAAAAAAAAGAGTTCTCATTCAAATTCGCCATCTAATTCTAATCTTAATGATTTAATCTTATAAGAGTTTTCTAAGATTTCATTTTTAAGTTCAAGAACATTTTGATTTGCTTGAACATTTTCTATATTTGTTTTTAATAATTCAAAGTCAGAAAATAATTTACCTACTATAAAAACATTACCACAAGCAGCACTAATTAATCCTAAAGCTATTAGAATATTTTTCCCTGAAAGGTTTACTTGCATTTAAGCTCCACATGAATCACATTCATCAGGACAAGCACAATCTTCTTTTCTTACAGCACCACAATCAGGACAAGGATTAATCATAGTTCCTCTGGAGGTTTATAACCAGTCATAGCTGTAACCTCTGCTTGTGTTAATCCTAATCCTAAAAGTTTATCATTACCTTTTTTAGCATCTGTTTCTTTTAATGTTTCTTTTTCTTTTCTTGCATTAATTTCAGCTTGTGCTTCTGCTTCTTCTTTATCAGCTTGTGCTTCTTCTTCTGCTGTATAAGGATACTCTTTTCCATCAATCATTTTTATTCTTGTCATATTAACTTCCCTTTAATCCATAATGGTTAATTGTTACTGTTGCAAAAGTACCTGCTGACGGATAAAATTTCATACCCTTAATTGCATTTGAACTATCAGTATAACAAGCACCACCAAAATAAGAAGTATTAGAGCCACTTGAATTTCTTTCAAATGCTCCATTCCACCAAATCCTTTTTAATCCTGTTGCGTCTGGTTTTCCTAACCAAAGTGTTAATCCACTTTTATAAGTTACATAATTATCTACACCACCAAACAACATAATTTTACTTGTACTTGTTGACTCTTGCGTTCTTGCAGAGCCATCAGCAGAAAATCCATGATTTGCATAAACATAACCACCAGTACCTTCTGTACTTGCGTCAGTATGAAAAATTCTTGCGTAAAAATCACAGCCATCATCACTTACATCTAAATCATTTACAATAAACATATGTGTATCGTATGTGCCATCAAAACCTGTTGTAAAAGAAAGTGAACTAGCACTTGTTGATGATTGAGATTGTATTAAAACTAAATCACTAGCTATACCAGTTAAACTAGCTCCACTAATAGCTGGTAAATTACCAGTTAATACTGTTGCGTCTAAAGCTGTTGCTGATCTTGCATTTAATTTAACTAAGCTCATGGTTTACTCCAAATTGAATGTGTTAATTGTCCAAAGTTATCTTTGGTTTTATCTTTTTCTTTTGCTAATAATTCATCATATTTAGATGAGTCATAGTTTGCTGTAATATCACGAAGATTTTTTCTATAAGTTTTCATTTCATCTGTAAGTGTATGGTCTTGCAAAGCATAATAATCTGACTCCATAAGTTTTTGATTTCTTATTTTTCTTATTTTTGCAAGTTGTATAATTGGTTTTTCATCTGCATCTCTTTTAGCATCTGCATCTTTCATTGCTCTTTCCCAATCATTCATATCTCTAAAGACACCACCAGATTGTATTTTGTAAATTATTTCTGACATATTTTAACTTTCATTAAATCCATAGCTTATTATTGTTGCACCTGCTCTAATTCCACCACTAGAATAGTAGAAAAATAAACCTCTCATTTCTTGTTCATCATCAATATGACCAGCATTATAAGAAGCAATAACTGATGCTTTATCATTATCTATAAAACTTCCATGTCCAGTAAATCTTGTTGTAGTATTTTGTCTAGGTTTATAAAAAGTAAAAGTTGCATTATATCCTAACCAAGCCGCATCTTCTTCACTATCATCAGAAATTTGAAATTGTGTTTGGTCAACACCTGTATTACTTGCTACATTACCATCATCATCAAAATAACGACAAGCATATCTATATTTACCACCTGTCACAATTCCTGATGTATCGTGCATTCTCATTCTCAAACTTGCACTATCAACTGTAGCTGTAAAATCTTCTAATACAACTAAGTAATTTGCAAAATCAGTTGTAAATAAATTATCAATATCAAAATCTCCATTAGAGCCAAGAACTTCTCTTTTAATAAATGTTAATCCACCACTAGGTGCTGTTTTAAAAGTTTGGTCTCCATATAATACTGTGCTTGAAGAAGCTGTACCACTTCCAAGATTTGCTGTTGGTACTACACCAGTTAATTTACTAGATGCCATAGCAGAAATTTTTGCGTCAGTTACAGCAGAACTTTGAAGTTTAGCAGTAGATACTGTGTCATCACTTGGTACACCAATATTATTAACATTACCTAATACTAGGATTTGATTTATAACATCAGAACTAGCAAGAGAACTTGCAAAAACTATTGTGTCATTAACAATATTAAAACTGCTACCAGCAGTTTGCAAAATTCCGTTTAGTACTACCAAACAATGTGAACTACTTTGAGGATATACAGCAACACCCCCTTGTCTAAGGTTAAATGTGGTTGAACTCGAAGTTGTTATACTATCAAGTATTTTAAAATCTCCTGTTGTCGGAGTAGCTCCTATATATGTCATTTAACTATCCTTTAATCCATAAATATTAATTGTGTAATTTTCTAAATTTTGATTATTTCCTAAAATATATAATCCTGTATGTGATTCAGCACCATGATATGAGCCACCACCCTCATAACTTGACAACACAGCACTTTCATCAAATTCTGTAAATGTGCCTTGAATACTTGTTCTCACACCAGAATTAAAAGCATTAAATATTTGCATTTGAAAATAACATGAAGGGTAATCATCATTACTTATTGTACCACCAGATAATTTAAATTTACTATCTCCACTATTATCATTAATACTAGCTGTTGTTGCACCATAGTTAGCACCTGTCCAAATATATTTATAATTAGCACCTTCTTGAGTAGAGCCACTTGAGCCACCTGTTCTAAATCTTAACCATACTTGAGAGCCACCACTTGCTAAATTTACATAACCTACAACTAAATAATTTGTATAAGTAGAAGTAAAAATATTATCTAATGCTAAATGTCCTACATTTTGACCAGTAGCACTTGCACCACCTACTCTTACTATTCCTGGACTAGCAATCCCAGTTAAACTACCACCAGCTAAAGCTGGAAGTGTAGAGCCACCTAAATTTTCAGCTGC
>VMHT01110584.1_pt1 | contig 15949 bp, 9 predicted proteins | sample 4693611 | NCBI WGS metagenome assembly VMHT01 (sample SAMN12280063, study PRJNA550983) | marine metagenome | isolation source: seawater sampled from same location over 5 years 0.02-0.2 micron viral filtrate | place: USA: collected off the coast of southern California halfway between the port... ... | reverse complement strand
GAGCGCTACCCGGGCGTTCCAGGATGTACCCAGAAACCGACATACCCCCTCAAATGCTTCCCGCACATCGCTGGGCTGAGATCTCGGAAAACCTTCCAATGTCAGACGAGCAACGCGCCGAACGTTTGGCGGGCTACGATACGTCCACCGATCAGTCTGAGCAGTTGTTGGCTCGTGAGCTTGACGATGTGTTCTGCGAGCACGCTGACGGCCTTCCCGACAAAGCATGGGCTGCGCTTCTGTTGAACCACGATGCGTCATCTCCACAAACGCTGGCGAACGTTCTTTCGTTGCGTGAAGACGGCGCACTGGCGAGAGATCACGTTGAAACCGTCGTAGAGGCCCACGCCGGTCGCTCGCTTTCCAAGGACGAACTGAGCGCCTACTGCATCGAGCACGACCTTGCCCCCGCCGACATCGGTGGACTGGAGGATGTGATCGCCGCCATCGTCGCTGAACGCTTGTCGTTTGTTCAAGAACGTGGCATGGGTGCCATGGGCCCGTTGATGGGTTTGGTCATGCAGGCTGCAGGTGGGGCGGACGGAAAGGAAGTCAGCGCTCTCCTACGGACTGCCATTCAGTCTGTTTTGGAGTGAACACGTCATGAGGCGAGGAGTGATTCTTGCGCTTTGCCTGCTGGTGACGATGCACGTCCCCTCCACTGCGGCTGAACCGCTCACGCTTGTTTGGGAACACGATGTGGGCCCCGGGCTCATCACCACCTCCCCGCTCGTTGACGAGGAACAACTGTACGTCCGGACTTCGAAGTCATGGTCCGGTGAAGACCGCCCACACGTCCATGCACTGTCGTTTGACGGCGAACCGATTTGGAACCACAGCAGCACCACCGCTCAACACGACATGAGCCCGATGCGCCTGGCGAATGCGGGAACGGGGCCCTGTGGTTCGTGGCCCGACCTCCTCCTGGTGGGGTGGGCCAACGGTGAGTTCACCGCACTCCACACTGAAAACGGGACCGTTTTCTGGTCGGTTGCGTCCGAGGTCCGTGGATGGGGCATTACGGGTGCACCGTTGTTGGACGACGATCGTGTGGTTGTTCCAACACGAACGGGTCTGATGCGACTCTGCTTGGCCGATGGATCTGTTGATTTTCTCGCCGAGACCAGCCTTGGTTGGCGAAACGGCGTTTCGGAACACACGACCGGTTATTGGTTCGGCAGCGAAACGGGAACCCTCTGGAACGTGGCTGAAAACGGCACGGTGGAACGAAGCGTCAACCTAACGGGCAAACTGCGCCACCCTCCGGTGGTGGTTGGCGATCGACTGCTCCTGCACGTTCAACACTCAACCACCAGCACCCTGATTGAATACGATGTTTTTCGAGACCAGATGACCGAAGTGGCTCTTCTCGGCGGGTCGCCCGCCGTTCCCCTTCGAATGGGCAACCTCGTTGTCTTGGGAACCAACTCAGGCCTGACCACGGTGCTGTGCGATGCTGCATGCAAGGTTGTTGAAACGGTTCCAGCCAAGATCAACGGTGAGATGTCTCAAGCCTCCGATTCGGTGGTCTTCGCCCCGCTGAACAATCCAGACGATGGTTGGCTGCGGGTTGAGATCGACGCCAACGGCAGCGTTCGTTCCAACGCCACGCTTTCGACCCCGTACGACAATTACGCCACGGCAGCGCCTGCTTATGCGGGCCTCCGAATGTTTCTTGGAAACGACGGCGGTGTGCTGATGGCTTACGAAAGCGAAGTTGAATCACCAACGACCGATTCAGAAAACACCTCAATGAACGACACCGATGTCCCGGGTGCCCAGGAGGAAAACGGCGAGTCCTCAACGTCCGATTCGGGGGGGAGTTCAGCGATGTTCGGGGCCTTCGGCCTGGGTCTTTTCTTGGCAGGTGCCGCCTGGTTCGCCCACCGAGGGCGCATCAACGACGCATGGCGGATGGTTTCGCTGTGCGCAGTGGTGCTTGGATTGATGATGCTTCCCGACCTGTCCAATGCGTGGAACAAAGCGGTTGTGGACGAACCTTCCGCCTTTGTTCAGGAGGATTGGGACGACGACTGGCCCGACGACTGGGCGGACACCCAAGTGGTGGTGTTCGAAATTGAGGACCAGTCGGTGCTCGTCGGTGGTTTAGAGGACCATCCAGACGTCTGGGAACTGACGCAAGCTGCAGCCGACCAAGCCGGGTTAACCTTGACCACAGAACTCACCGGTCTCGGGGTGTACATCACGGCCATCAACGGAACCTCGGCGTCAGGATGGGAATACTTCCTGAACGGGGAACGAGGGTCGTTTGCAGTCGACCAAGCTGTCGTGGATTCGACCGTCGTCTTGCGCTGGCGTCTGGCCTAAGGGTGGCAACCCTCAAGGCTGGCCGCCCTCTCGGATGGTTCATGTTCCAAGCCTTGGGTGTCCACGGCCCGGTGCTGACTCCGTTGGCCTCGATGGTCGTGGACGTCGCTCTGGTCGTTGCTGCCTTTTCCCTCATGGTGGCTGCCCCACGAACCAATCGCATGACGGTTGCTGCGCTGGCCACGTTGGTGGTGTCGGTGGCGGCCATCCGAGTCTTGATGCAACCCTTGCCCAACGTCCAACCGGTCACCGTGGCCGCCTTGTTGGTCGGTGCACACTTGGGCGCACGCAGGGGTGCGTCGTTCGCTGTTCTTGTGACGTTGCTGTCCAATCTCCTCATCAGCCACGGTTGGTGGACCTTGTTCCAAGCGGTTGGCTGGGCCACCGTCGCCGTTGTTGGTGCTCGTGCGCGACTGGTTGAGAACGGCGTGCTTCACCTTCCGCGGTTGTGTTTCTTCGCTGCAGCGGCGGCGCCACTCTTCGGGTTCATCGCTACGCTGTCCCTCGTCACTCCCGGGCTCACCGTGTCACAATTCGTTGTCCTGCTGGGTCAAGGTGTGCCATTTGACGCCGTCCACGCTCTCGGGAACGTGGCCTTTGCGTTGTGGATTGGCCCCTTGATTCACGCTTTCCTCGGAGGATTGACGGCGTCTGAAACGGAACTCTTGGCAACCGGTGACCTGCATGGCCTCGATGCATGATGCGCCTACCATGGCGCTCGTCGTTCGCCGAGACCTCAACTTGTCAACCGGGAAAACCGCCGCTCAATGTGCCCATGCTGCGGTTGATGTTGTACGAGCTGCCCGCCGCTCTCGGTTGCTTGAGCGCTGGCGAGCGGGCGGTGCTCGAAAGGTCGTGTTGGCCGTGCAGGATCTCGATGGAATGAATGAACTTCATGCGAGCGTCCCGTCGGGCTGTTATTCGTCCATCGTCACCGATGCTGGTCTTACCGAGGTTGCCGTTGGTACACAGACGGTGGTGGGTATACTCGGGCCCCGCCGGACCATGGACACGCTTCTTCGACACCTGGAGTCCCTGTGAGGCGGTGATGTGGGGTTCCGTTCGTTGTTGCACCGCTTAACGGCTCCTCGCCCCTCGACTCGGTTCGTTTCCCGACCGGTCAAACTCGTCTGTGCTGTCAATCAATCCTTGAAAATGGGAAAAGGGAAAATTGCTGCTCAGGTGGGCCACGCCTCGGTTCAAGCGTTCCTCAATGCGGGTGTGACTCACCCCTCTGAGGTGGAGGTCTGGTTGGCTTCAGGACAGAAGAAAATCTGCGTCAAGGTTCAGGACGACACGGCCTTCACCGAACTCATCGCCCTTGCCTCGGAACGCGGCGTTGCGCACCACCTCGTTCGCGACGCAGGTCACACACAGATTCCGAGCGGTTCGCCGACGGTCCTCGCCCTCGGCCCGGCCGAGGAATCAACGCTCGACGAACTGACCGGCCATCTGAAATTGTTGTAATCACCGCATTGATGAAGGAGGGCGTGAACGGGAAATCATGCGAGAACACCCTTCCTCAAGGATTGACTTCCGCTCCGACACCGTCACCCAACCCACGAAAGCCATGCGGGACATCATGCACCATGCACCCGTGGGCGACGATGTTCTTGGTGACGATCCTACGGTGATTGAGCTACAGGACCGCGTGGCCGAGATGTTCGGGAAAGAAGCAGCGCTGTTTGTTGCTTCAGGGACCATGTCCAACGCCATTGCCCTACGAACCCACACCGTCCCCGGCGATGAAATCGTGTGCGACAAAACCGCTCACATCTACCGATACGAGGGCGGCGGATACGCAGCCTTGTGCGGGGCATCGGTGGCGCTGGTTGAAGGAAAGTCGGGTTTGATGACGCCCGAACAGGTTCAGAACGCCGTACGGAAAGCCGAAGGCTCGGGAGGGCACTACCCAAACGGTTCACTGGTGTGCGTTGAAAACACCTCCAACCTCGGCGGAGGCTCCTGCTACGACCTGGACACCCTCGACGCCATTGCGAACGTTGCGAAGTCTCTGGGATGTGGAACGCACGTCGACGGAGCACGCATCTTCAACGCCGCTCTCACCACGGGTGTTGACGTTGCGCGCATGTGCAAACACTACGATTCGGTGTCCATTTGCTTCTCAAAGGGTCTCGGCGCACCTGTGGGTTCTGTGTTGGTAGGTTCAGCTTCGTTCATCGCCAAAGCGCATCGGTGGCGAAAGATGTTCGGCGGAGGATGGCGTCAAGCGGGCGTTCTTGCTGCTGGGTGCTTGTATGCCCTTGATCATCACGTCGACCGACTGGCGGACGATCATCGTCGTGCAAAGCGAATTGCCGAGATGATGAACGAACTGCCGATGTTCACCGTGGACATGGCCACCGTACAAACCAACATGATCTACGCTGAAACCAACGACCCCGCTGCTGATGTGGTGGCCAAGTACGCCGAGAACGGCATTGACATGTTCGATCTCAGCCCCAACCGGCTCCGCGTGGTGGTTCATCTTCACATAACGGATGAGGACGTTGAGCGATTCACCGAAGTCTCAAACCGCCTGTTTGGCTGAATCTTGAAAAGGGGTCGGGCGACGAAGTCCACATGACCCTGAGCGTACGCGAAATCAAATGCGCCCACAACCCTGCGTCCGACGAGGCCGATCACGTTTGCGATTGGTGTCAATCCATCGTTGATTTTCAGCCGCAAAAGGGCTGGGACGTGACCCTCAAGCCCGAGGAACACGAACGTGCAATGGCCTTGTTCGGCGGTTCGGACGGCACCTCGAAACGAAAGTGGAAGATGCTCCAGGAGACCACGCAGGCCATGCTGGAAGTTCAGTGGGCCCGCCTACCCGTCGCCATTGACCCCATCGTTCAACCCCCCGACTCATGGTCGGCGTTTGAGGGGCTGGTGGTCGCCGTTGGACGTGGTGACCAATTAACGCATCACCAAGAGGAGATGCTCAGAGAAGGCATCGTGTTTCACGACGGGTCCATCCTGCGCTATCTCGATTCGGCTTGGAACCTCAACGGCGTTCCGCTTCCCGGGTTGGGCCTTTCCGTGGTGGTCGCTCTCTTGGGCGAGCCGGAAAAGCGCCGGGGGTGGGACATTCCTGCGCTGCTGGTCAGCGTGGTCTCGGTCAACCCCGATCTCGGTCAAAGCGACCCGTTGATGCAACGCGTCCGCATGGGCCGTCAACGCGATCTTCGCCCGATGTATCGGCCGTTGGCGAGCATGCTGACGTGGCTTTCCAATCGTCTCAAGGTCGACCGCACGATGAAGATGGATTCCTCAGAATACGTGCCGATGATGGCCTGGTCGCACGACATTCGAACGTGCATGTTTGAGCGGCGAACAGCCAACATGGAAGGCCTGTTTCAAAACGCCCTGTCGAATCATCCACCCGGCTTGTTTCACGCTTACAACACGCCGTGGATGCAGGCATGGCGAGATTTGCAGCCCGAAAATCAACGCCAGGAGACGCAAAAGTGGGCGCTTGACCTTGATAAGAAACGCCTTCGCTTTCGCGTCCGGACGCAATCTGGCCCGCTCCGTTTGATTCACGTACCGACCGAACCCTCGGTTTGGGCGTTGCTGTGCTCGTTGACGTTGTCTCCGTTGAACTCAGAGGCGGGGAAACTCCTTCTCGGTTTGCAGCACAACTGGTCGGTTCCGTACAGCCTACCGTCCCAAGTCTCCGAACCGCTCATGAAGTCGATGCGTTTTTGCCACGAAATCATGAACGGGTTGGACGCAAAAATCCACCTCGAAAGCGCCCGAGCCCTCGTTTTTGGACGTCTCGGTCATCTGTACGAAATCTCTGTGCAACACGGCCAACACGGCGCCCCGTACACCATCCAACATGTCAGCGATGTGGACCCAAATCAAATGCATTCCATTTGCATCCACAGCGGTCAGTTCAGCAAAACCGTCCCACTTGGAGACACCATGGGGGGCGTACTGCTTTCCATGGTGAACGACGTCGTCGCTGCCCGAGAAATCGACAGCCTTGAGGAACTCTTGCTTCATCAGGCCCCGTTTGGATTTTCCCGATTGAACATTCCCCCCGCATGGATCAACGCCCTCGACCTCGATTCGATTGACCCACGGGCAAACGACCGCTATTTCATGGAACACTGCCGTTGGTTGCAGCCTCCCCGACAGCGGAGGCACGAGCAGCGAGCCGGACATGGGCTGCACGAACTTCTCCTTCGAAACCGATACGGCGGGCGAGAGCGCTCCAGAACCTCTGAGCGTTGGAACGCACGATTCCACGATGTTTTTGATCGCGAGGGTCGTTTCCCCTACCCCGAAGTTGTGGAGGTGTGGCGCTCAACCGTCCGAACGTACGACCGCCATCGTTCCCAAGGCGGCCGCCAAGGTGGGTTTCTCGCCAGGGGGCGCGAGGATTTTCTCCATCATCGATACCACCACTTGATGCCGCATCGTCGGTTTGACGACGTTCACGCAGAAGGCGACGTTCGAGACGGCGAGCGCCGTTGGTGCGAGGTGTTCGCACGCGTGTGGGAGGCGCTGGTCAACCAACCGTTGGGCTCCACCTTCCAATTGCCCGTTGAGGACGGTCATTCACTGGCGTTTGAACACGTGGGGCTGCAAGCCACCGTTCGGAATTCACTTGAACGTAATTTCCTGATGCGCATTGCGAAGCTCCTCGGGTACGTGAGCGATGAGCAAACCGAACCAAACCTGGTTTATGTTCGCCGAGATCACCCTCGGCCAAACGCTCGCTTGCGACTCACTGAACTGCTTCAGGACGTTCAAGATCGTCAACGGGTGCGGGGGGCTCCACCCCGTTGGTGGAACTACGTTGACGTTGTTGGACCGCCTCAGGGTGTTCCCCACTTTCGTTGGCAGCTTCACATCGACCATCGGGATGCGGCCCAGTCCGCAGATGCTGCGGTGGTCGGTGATCCGCCCTTCAGCGGAATCGGCGACTTGGTCGGGTGAACGCCAACGCCAGACCCACGGTCATTGCAGTGGACACGAAGGAAAGGGACGGGGTGTTGTTTTCCTCGGACTCTTCCCCGCTTCCGTTGTCTTCCGGTGTTTCTGGGACGACGGGCACGATCTCGTACACCAGATGAATTTCCAAGTCGTCGCCGTCGTGCGGTGTCGGCAAGGTCAGCGTTGCGGTTCCTTCAGTTTGGTTGCCCAGGCTGGCCATGGCCCGAACAATGTGGGGGTAGGTGCCTTGTCCGTTGGAACCCTCCTCGTAATCCGCAGCGGATTCAACGACCCATGCCGCAACGTTGAGGGTCATGTTTTCCAAGAGTCGCTCGTCGATATCAAGTGCCCAACCAACGGTGCCCGTGGTCTCCGACATGGGCGTCCATGAGAACACGGTGGTGCCGGTGCCAAGAGCAAGGTCTCGCTGGGCAAAGCCCGTAAATTCCTCCACCAGGTTGTCGTGGTCGTTGTCGTGGACGTCAACATCCGGAACGCTTCCCGCCTTCTTCAGCGTGCCGTTGAACACGACACCGGGTGGCGAGTGGGAGTAGTCCGTTAGGTGCACGTATCGGTCTCTGAACCGCTGTTCCAACACCTCGTCTCCAAACGGATCGCTCAGGGTTGAATGAATGTGATACGCTGTCAGGTGGCCGGCTCCGTTAACCTCTTCGAGGGCGTGTTCAACGTGGACGCAGTTGTCGCACCATGTGGCCGTGTAGACTTCAACCACAGCGGGTAGATCACTGAGGTTGTTCGTTGCCGTGGTGGCGTTGTTGGCGCTGACCGATTGACCACCGAATATCATCCCGTTGTCAACCTCAACCGCCGGCAGTGCGCTTGCTGAACCGCAGCACACCATCAGAGCAAACACGAGCAGCACGGGCAATTGACGCAAACGCATGGGTTGTGGCAGCCGCTGCAAGGATATGAAACCCACTTCTGCTGGTTCATTCGCCACCGACTTCCCCGTCGGGGTCTTCGGTACCTTGCACTGCCTCGTCAACCTCCCTGGCAAAGAGGACGGAGCCTTCGGGAAAAGCTCCTGAGTCGTAGCGCGTCCGCAACTCTTCAAGGCGGCTCTTGATGCCCGCCCCGGAACGACCGACGGCGTTGGCCAAGGTGCTCAGGTTGCCTTGGCTGAGCCCCATGTTCTGGAGAATGTTGTACATGACGCATCCGGCGACCATCGAGATCGCCACGTTGGCGGTGGGGGCGTCCACGCTTGGCTCGCCGAGTTCGGTCATGGCCTCGGGGAAGGCTTGCAAGGCCACTGCGAGGTCCTTTTCATCCATGCGGCCGGCCAGTGCGTCAGCGATGTTGTCCGTCACTTTGTCCAACTCGTCTTCTCGACCGGCGGCTTGGCTGAGCTGGTTTGGGCGTGCGGCCCAACCCAGGGCCACCCGGGCCTGGTAGTGCTTGGTGATGGTTTTGCGGGCGTTCATGAGTTGTCGTTGGGTGATGCCGTAGCGGTCCATGAGTTGTATCTCGTTGATGCTGACGGTTCGAAACAGTTTGGCGGCGATGGAAACGATGGCGAGGGCCATGATGCGAAGGTTCTCCTGGTCCGTACCACCACGGAGCTCAGGGTTCTCTTGTCCACCGGCTCGGCAGATGGAGGTTTTCGGACACTTCAACCGTCGACGTTCGCTGGACGTGAGGGTTTTGCGCGTTGCTTCTTGCGCAGGCGTGAGCTTTCGCGCCGTTGCACGTGCCAGCGGTTCCACGGCTCGAGCCATGTTGTCGCCGAACATTTCGCGGATGGTGGCCATCAGCTGTGTGTACATCGGGTCGGTGTCGCGCTGTGAACTTCGGTCCAATTGACCGAGGCGGCGCGCAAGTCGGCGCTGTTGAGGCGTCAGGCGGTTTCCTGCTCCGTCCGTGCGGTCTCCAAAGGGGTTCATTCGGCCACCGAGGCGAGCTCCGGCGTGTGCTGCACCTTGGTTTACGGCTTCGTTGTGTCGACCGTCCCCGAGGGACGTGGCGCTGTTCGTGTCGGCGTCGTCCGAACGAATTTCGTGCACGAGCGAACATACTTCGCACACGCCCTCAGCACGGGCCAGGTCAATCAACAGTTTTCCTCCACAATCATCGCAATTTGTCTTCATTTGTACAACTCCAGTGTCTATGTTTGCCGACCCTATATAAGCGTTCGATTTTTCTTCATCACCGCTTCATGTGTCGGCTTGCAGAGCGGAAAACGGACTTCCACCAAACAGTTTCTAACATGACATACTCATGTTCGACTGCGCACTATATGAACTCTTCGTAATATGCCCCACGCACAACGGCCCGTTGGAGCCATCGGTGGAACCGTGCCCAACTCTCATCGATGACCTCTGTCGCAGAGCCTCGATCGTCACACCGATGCTGCGGCAGGGAGGAGAACCTCAACCGGAACCGCGCTGGACCAAGTGCATGATAAAACCTCCAGCGTATCTTGAAATAGCCTCGGGGGTGTTCTTCCCGACGGGCTGGTTTTCATGGAGCGAACAGCAAGGGTAACCTCGGAGTACGTTCCTGCGGGCGAAGGTTGTCCTTCGTGGCTGTTTGACGCCCTGTCCAGTCCCTTAAACCACGCACCCGTGATGGTGCTTCACCCGACTGAGCTCCACCGTCAGCACATGCTGGAACGGCTTCACGAAGCAGGCGTCGTCGTGTCTCCACAATACCATTTGACTCTGAATCGGTTGGTTCGCCTCCTTCATGTCGATCTTCGCTTACCGGTCCTTCTGGACGACGAAGCAAGCACCTTCATGGCTCTCCACGCTCGCTGCAAAACCGCTGCAGACAACGCCCAACTGCCGTTTCTTTTTACTCCGGGAGTTGGTGAGTGGACCCTGACCAAAACCCGTCGTCTGCAGCGCCTTCATGCGGAATTGGTGCAATTGCGTCGACCTTTTGCATGGGAAGGTGATCCGGGTGCATCGGTGTTTCATCGGCTCTCCTTGGAGGTCGAAAAGGCCGCAGGAGGGACACTTCCTTCCCTGGTGACCTCGCACGTTCTGGAAGCACTGCAGTCAACCGCTGACACCCCGTTTCATCTCAGCGAGGTGGAAGGCATCGTCGTTCTCAGTGGAGCACCTGACTTCACCGAAATTGAACGAGAATTGCTGATGGCTGTGGCTTTACGAACACCCGTGCATCAACTCCTCAACCCAGGTTCGTTTCGGTTGGGCCACCACGGGGCGTACCTTGTTGACCAGCCACCGTGCACCCAGGAGACGTTACCGCAGTGGCTGGCAGCCCACACACCCTGGGCCCCAACCCAAGAAGGGTGGCAAACCGAGGTGGGCATCCGGCGAAACACCGCCCGTACGCGACTCACGCTTGACGAACGAATCCATTCCATCCCAGCCGCTCTGTCCCTCATACAGTCGTACCGGGCCGAGCACAACGGGCGGATTTTGGTGGTTGATGCAGGGGTGCAGGACCGTTCGAGCACATGGTCAACCGCGTTGGCCTCCATCGGCGTGTCGTGGAGCCCCGGTTCTTCAAGCCTGAACCAACAGCCAACCCACCAAGCCGTTCTTCGGGCGGCTCGCCTCGCTCAAGGGATGAGTGCGTGGTCGCTGCCTTCACTCAGGGGCGTGTTCTTTTCGTCCACGGTTCCGTTCAACGAGGATCTTTTCCCGTCGCTGTCTCATCCCAGCGAAACCGAATGGCGACCTCGCCCAGATGCAAAGGTGTTGGACGACATTGCACGCCAGTTCCATGTCCTCGGGGGCCCGGGGGCGATGTCGCGTTGGCTTGGCGTTCTGTCAGGCGCCAAGCCTTCGTTTGCAGAGCGACGTCCAGGCGAGCGAGCTCAAGCCCTCGAGGAAACGCAGTGGTGGCTTGCATGTTTGCTTCACACCTGGGCTCCGCTGTTGCCCCGTGAAGACCAGCACCTTCTGCGCAGGACGATAATCGGTTGCACTTCGGGGGAGCCGTTGCCGACCCCCAAGGCCCCCTCCTCTGGTATGGCGTGGCTTTCGTGGTTGCTGAGCACCGTCGATGTGGCTCAACTTGACCAGCGTCGGGCACCCTTTGACACGGGGGTGGGTGCACTCCAGCAGTTGATTGAGGCGCTGAACGAGATCAAGAACCATCTCCTTTCGCTGGCGCTGCCGTTTCCAGAGGAAGGACCAGCGTTCATCGACGTGCTCGAACACATCGGGGCAACAACGGATGTTCCCCATCAATCGTCGCGAACTCACCGGATTCAGGTGGTCACGCCCGACGATGCTCTTGGCTGCACGGCCGAGTTGGTGCTTCTTGTGGGCCTTGATGTCGACGCTTGGTCAATGCGGTCCCCAACCGTACCTTGGTTGGATGCGCAAGCTCAACTCGAGTTGGGCTTGTTTCAAACCGATTTGTTGGTCCGGCGCGGCCGTCATCACCTTCGCCATCTCCTGAACGCAGGCGATCACGTGGTGGTGTTTGACTCGTCGCCCGAGGAAAGCGGGGGACCAAGTGCGCCGCTTGCAGAGTGGCTGACCGACGTCCGGCGAACGGGGGCTTGGGACAGCATGCGAGCGCCGCCCGAGTTCCTTCCTTCCGAGCAGTACGAAGGCGACGGTTCGAATCGACGATTCAGATGGGCGTCGCGTGAGAAAGGCCACGGAAGCTGGTTGACGCCCACGATGTACGCTGCGGTGGCGACCCAGCAGGGTGAGCGGGTTGTGCGCCACGGGTTCATGGGGCGAGATCATCGGCAACAATTGGGCTTTGATTTGCGCCTTCACCATCCCAACAGCGAACCGTTGAATCACCCTCCTGCCGTGGTCAATGCGTTTGAGGGAGCCGTTCAATCCGATCGTCGTCGTCGCCAGCCCCTGGCCAAGTGGACGGGTAAACATGAAACATTTTCATGGACGAACCGAGCGAACTTGGTCAGCGTCGATGCCGTTACGGTCCGCCCAACGCGGGCCGCTCTGAAGGTACCTGGCACTGCGGCATCTGCCTTCCCTCACCTTGGCCATCGAGAAGACAAATCCATGTCGCTCAGTGTTGATCCACGCCCTCTCCCGCCCTACTCAACCGTTGATTTTCCGCTCAACCATCGCTTTGGCGCACTGGATGCGGCCGTCGAACGCCCAATTTGGTCAGCGAGTCGTCTTGAGTCGTGGCTAAAATGCCCTCGTCAGGCTTGGGTAAAGCAGACCCTTAACGCCGACGACGACGAGGGTGTTGGCACTGAAGACGTTGATGTTCTCGTTCGCGGCCAGCTGATTCACCAAGTCGAAGCCGCCATCCTCGAGGGCCACGGCGTACCGTTGGGGAGTGAAACCTCGGCAGACCCCCTTCCCCTCCACCTCGGACCCATGGGTCACGACCGAGCGGGGTGGGATGCAATTCTCGGTTTCCTTCAACGAGAGGTTCACTGGCTTGGGCGGCACAACGCCGTTTCCGTACACCGGACGCGAGACCTCATCAACGCCACACCTGTGGCGTGGTCAGAGCATCGAGAGGGTGCACAAGAACTTCCACCGCAGGGTCGACTTGCCCGACTGCTGGAAGCGGACCTTGGGCTCATCCACGCTGCACCGATTGCCCTTGAATGGTCGCCAGCGACCCAAGACGAGCGGTCCATTCGAATCGACACGATTCCCAACGATCCCACGGGTGGATTCAACCTGTTTGGTTACGCTGACCGGGTGGACGTTGTTGTCATGCCCGACGAGTGTCGAACACTGCTCGAGGAACGCGGTGTTCTCTCCAGCGCAGACCACACGGAACCCTACCCGCTGCACGGAGAGCAACGTCCCGCCAAGCGTCTGGTGGTGATTCGAGACCTCAAGACCGTACCGGGCCCAACCAGCGATACGGCGGGCCTGCGTCACATGCGATGTCTGTTTGAAGACCTGCAATTGGCTCTGTACGCTCGAGCTTGGGAACTCCTGCATCCAAACGATCGGGTCGTTGGCGTCGGCGCTACAGAGGTTGGTGAGCATACCACGCATTACGTCGAACTTGACAGCGACATTGGATTCTTGGCCGAGCAGCTCGAAATCGGCGAGATCACGCAGGTGTTTCCTCAGCAATTCCCTGCAGAAACGCAAACAAACGTCCCGACGACGCCGTTTCGTCGATGGATGGCAGAGCGCCTCTCCGTGGCTCAGCGAGCGGTTGAAACCGCACGGTCCGGGCACGTGAACCCCACACCCGGCAAGCATTGCAGCTACTGTTCGATCGCTCATTCGTGCGCTGTATCCGACTATTCAGGGGGCGACTTCTGATGGTTGATTTCAACAACAGTCAACGCTTGGGACTCGACCTTGACCGTCACATTGCACTCGATGCAGGCGCCGGTACCGGGAAGACAACCGTCATGGCGGAGCGATACGTTCAGCATCTGTTTGCTGCACAGCAGCGCGCCACCCACCTCACGCCCCCCGGTCCTCGTACACCCCTTTCAGGCCACGGCGCTTTGAGGGCGCCGAAGCGAGAGCGAACCGACCTCGTGCAGTGGCAGGGACTGTTGCCCTCCGAAGTCGTAGCCATCACGTTCACGCGAAAGTCGGCTGCTGAATTGAAAGCTCAAATCCGTCATCGGCTGTCGCAGGCGCGTGCACTTCCAGACCCCGACGACCGGGACGGAGTGTTTGACCCGAGACTTCGCAACGAGGGTGACGTGGAGATGTTGCTGTCGGGCCTTGACGAAGCGCCCATCTCGACCATCGATGCGTTTCTCAATCAACTTGTTCAGCCGTACATCGATTTGGTGGCGCTTTATCCCTCAAACCAACAAGTCACGGAAGAACGAAAACCACTGATGGTGCAAGACACCCTCCACGCCGTTTGGCGCATTCGTTCAATCGATGATGCTCGCGAGGCGGGCGTCCTCAATCATCACCAAGCCTTCCTCGATGCCCGAAATCGGCTGGTCGCACGTTTGGGCGGCCAAGATCAAGCAGAAATTGTTCTTGGGGGCTTGCTCGATCGGTCGCTGTTCGTCGAGCAGTCTCACCGCTCCATGATTCAGCGTGCCGAGGAAATGGGTCTGCCGTGGTACGGACGCGGCCCCGCTCCTGTGGACATTCTGCTCAACACCATTGCTGAGCCGGTTGATGCCCTGCTCCCCGATTTTGTTGCCGCACTTCACCAACGATTATCGGGGTGGGTCCAGGAGTTTTTGCCGTACCACACTCAGTGCGTGGTGCCTGCCGAGACGGACACTCAGTTGACCAGGTTCAATCATCTTGTACGGCTCACGACGCAACCCACGCCACAGCAACCCGGTGAGCAACTTTCCTGGGTGTGGAAAGCCATGCTGGCGATTGCAACCGCCTCGGCCTTGGTGAAACCGGTCTGCACGTTTTTCCCGCGTGATTCGCTTCCCGGAGGCGACGGATGGCCCTCAGGGCTGTTGTCCAAAACTCCGGTGCGCGGCTTGAGCAAGGATGACAAGGACGCCCTGTACCAGCGGGCGAAGGATCACCTTCCCGGTCTTCGAGCTCACCTCAACTCAGCCGAGGGGACCCTGATTCGGTTGCTGGCTCGTTCAGCCTTTTTGCTCAATCCAATGGACGGTTTTGACGGCATGCCCTTGGACAGTGCCCTTCGTCTGGATCCGCTTGACGATCCATTGCCTTCCGAGGCTGGGGAACGAGGCACGTACGTCTCGGCTTCTCTGCAAACGCAGGTGTTGAGCGACCTTCACGTCGTTCACTCGGCCTGCAATCAAATTCTTGCTCGACGAAAATCGCTGGACAACATGCACGATTTCGACGATATGCAGCGGTTTGCTGCTGACCTGCTGTTGGCTCGGTGCCCTGACATCTGTCGTCATCGCTATCCTCCTGATGTCATTGATGCTCTCGACGGGTTGGGCGATGAACCGTGGACCGATGCTCACGTTTCGCGGGCTCTCACCTTGCTCAACGACCGTCCGATGCTGCAGGAAGACCTTCACCGACGCTACGCCATCCTGGGTGAGCTACGCCGTCAATTTCGAGCGTTTATCATCGATGAATATCAAGACACCAACCCTTCGCATTACCGGCTTTTGGCCCGACTCTGGGGCCGCCGCCGCCATCACCCCGACGACCCGGCCCGTCCCCTGGGAGCGTGGGACCCGACCGTGTGCATCGTGGGGGGCATGAAGCAGAGCATCTACCGATTCCGACAAGCCGAGGTTTCGGTCATGCGTCGCACGGTGGCTTTCATTCGAAGTTTTAACCTCGATGAGGCGAACGAACCACGTCTTGACCATCTCCGTGAAGCAGGATGTGGACGGGACCCTCGTCCGGTCGGCGGAGGCGGGGAGACGGGTTCCTTCTCCAACCTTCACGACGGTGAGGTGTCGGCTCCGCACACGTTCGTTTCGTTTGCCGCGGAAGACCAAGAAGACCTTCCAGCCATCGAAGGGCTGCGGCTTGTGCGTCGCTCGGAGGGGCACGTCGACCTCACGTCCAATTATCGCACGCGCCACGATTTGATGGAGACGATGAACGACATCTTTGACGAGGTCTTCAGTCCACGCTACCATGCACTGCCGGGCGACTGGCACGCTGAAGCGCAACGTCTGCGTCCCGCACGAGCGACCGAACACAGCGGTGTTTTGGAGTGGTTGCTTCCCGTTCCGGGAACCATTGGCGAGGTGCCCACCGATTTGGACATCGCCGTCAACACCTTTGAGGACCCAAACGCATCGGTGGTCCACCTCGAGCACGAACTGCTTGCCGACCGT
>VMHT01154458.1_pt1 | contig 15950 bp, 28 predicted proteins | sample 4693611 | NCBI WGS metagenome assembly VMHT01 (sample SAMN12280063, study PRJNA550983) | marine metagenome | isolation source: seawater sampled from same location over 5 years 0.02-0.2 micron viral filtrate | place: USA: collected off the coast of southern California halfway between the port... ... | reverse complement strand
GGTCGTCATATACAAAAGCTTTTACTGGATGATTAGTATCCGCTCCTGACCCTTGCCAAGTATTTGAGAAAATAGTTTCTCCACTAGTACTTGAAACATACTCACAACCATAAAAAACACCTAACATAGGAACATTACCACCTGCTGCTGCTTGCAACTGATCGATAAAACCTGTAGCTAGAGGAATAACTGCTTGTCCTTGATACAGTTTATTAGTGTTTCCTGCGGCTATTCTATATTCTGTTGTACCAGTGCTGTTTGTATTTTGACCTAATTTTTTTAAAGGTCTTAATCCAAACGCTCCATTAGAATTTGCCATTCTTTATCTCCTAAATAATTAATAATTAGTCCTCACTCTTGCGAGAACCTCCAAAACTTACACGACTTTGTCTTTCTGCCTTGTGTATAGGCATCGCAGGATGCTCTTCACGAGCTAAATCATTATCCACTGCTGTCATTTGATTGCGAGCTTGATCTCGGAAATATTTTGAGCGTTCTTCAACGGTTTCTACTGGTATACGTGCTAAAAGTAATCCTCCAACACCTATAACTCCAGCGTGCTTTCCATCTTCTATGGAAGGTACTTCAAAGTCGGGATATTCGTCCTTTCGAACTAGTTCCCAACCTTCTCTTCCCTTCGCTGAGACATTTTTTCGATCGTCAAAACCCATAACTTCGGTTCTTATCCACCTATGTACATAACCCTCAGGTGGTTTGGGTGCATCCAACATGGATGGTGGTTTCCAGGGCGCTCTTCTTGCATTATTAGTACGAGATTGAGCATCTCTAGATGTTCTTGTGTTCTTATTTACTGGACTGTTCATTTAAGCCTCCTGTCTAACATATTTTGCGTATTCCTCTAAAGGAACACCTAATCGTTTTGCCATTGCAACCTGAGAAGGCGATAATCTCACAGTCTTTTTACCTCCTTTGTTGCGGGATTTAGAAGAAGTAGCCGAAACTACCTTTTGACTTCCCCCCGTTTGTTTAGTCTGACCCATCTTATGTGGGAACTCAGACGCAATTCGTTTATCAAGCTCACTATAGTAGTCATCAGTGGTCGGGTCAAACCCTTCATCCTCTACTAAACGTCTATGAATGCCAAATGATGCATATGTCATAACTTCATCTTGACCAAACCACTCATTTTTAGCTGCCCAAGCCTCTGCTTTGGGGTCAGGTTTAGGGTTTTGAGCCTGTTGAGGTGGTTGAGGGGGTATTGGTTGGGGTTGATTCGGAACAATTGGCTGTTGATTCGGTTGTTCTTCAGTTTTTTCAACCTTTGGCTTAGTTATTTTAGATTTTTCAACCGTAATTGCCGCTAAATTAGCTTGTGCTTCTACGATTTTGTCCGCATCACCTGATTCATTAGCATCTTTTAACGATCTTTTAGCTGCTTCTAACTGAGATTGTACTCTACTGTTAAATTCTTCTAAATAACCTTTGTCTAGATTAGTTAATCTGGTTTTTAAATTTTCATTTTCTTTTTTAACACTTTCAGCGAACTGAATAGCGCTTTCTTTTTGACGTTCTTCTTCACGCATTTTGCGTGTCAACTTGTCTATTCTGCTTTTTACATTAGAACTATAATCTTCTAATTCATCAGGTTTTTTAGCCTCTGTTGTTTCTTCTACTTTTTCTACACTATCTTCTGTCTTCTCTTCTTTTAATTCTACTTCAACTTCATTTTCGTCAGGTTTTTGTATTACTTGTTCTTCTTGCATGATTCTTTATCTCCATGAGTTTTGCTATCCTTTCTGGTTAAATATGTTTGATATCATCTGGTTCTAATATAGTAGCGATAACTTCTTCGTCATTTATAATTCTGACTTCACCGCCATCTATTTTAAAACGAGATCCTGCGTAACGACCAATGCAAACCCATTGACCTTCTTGACACCAAGGAGCTTCCCCTGGCCCAAACTTGTTTGGATCTTTATAAGCTAAAGGTCCAATTTTTAAAACATAAGCTACCACAGTTGCTAGTTGCTCACGCTCTCTAACAGTATCAGGAATATACAATCCTCCATCTGTAGTTGTTTTACCCATATAAGGCATTACCAATATTCTCCAACCAGTAGGTTGTGGTAATCTATCTTTTAAATTTTTTTTAATTAAACTAGGGTCAAGAACTTTTGTATCCTTAGGTCTATATAGATTTTCTACATTTACCTTTTTTTCTTCTTTGCCCTTTTTAGCAACGTGATTTGGCACGTAAAGTGTTTTAGTCAAAGTTGTCCTCCTTACTTTCTAGTTGATCCTTTATTTCTCTTTCTGCAACTTGGAGACCTTTTAACTCTCCAACAACCTGTTTATATTCTTCCATCGTTTTAAAAGAGCCACCCGTAAGTGAGTCCTTTGTTAGTTCTATGCGTTGCTGTATTTTTTTTAAAATAGCATACGCAAAGTTTGTAGAGTCCATTAATAAACTCCAGAAAACTTTCTTCCTTTTACTTGAACAGGAGGAGTACCTTTAATTTCTTGGTTTCTCACTTGTCTGTTCATTTCTACTTTTATATCCTTTGGGCCAGGTGTAATTTGTTCTACTGAAGATGTTTCACGTGAAACATTAGCTCCAATAATAATGGTCATACTTCCACCACCTGCAAAAGCTCCTCTACCTTTAAGAATATCTGCGTATGTTGTTTTACCATCACCTGTTAAGTCTGGAAATTTTTTAGCCATGCTAGATCCTCCTTTGTTAAATCCTTCTGCATCATTCATTTGTCTGCCTTTTTCTAAAAGCTCATCTGCTTTATTTTTTGATACACCCATTTGTTTTGCCATCTGAGTTCTCATTCCACCTCTTCTTACCATTTTTTACAACTCCAATATCTTGCGGTTAATTTAGAAGGAGGAGCGGTATCACACTTGTGTCTCGCTCTAAAACTTTTTCTTCTGTTCGGTATGTTCTTTTTTATCTTCATATTTGGGTCACCATATCGTATTAACCTTACTTTGTCACCTACTTTAGCAAGCACGGCAAATTTCTTCTTTTTGCCCGGAGTTCTTTTTGGTTTGTTATAACCAGAAAATTTTTCTCCTCTGTAGTTTACTGCCATTAAAAAGTTCCTTTAAATCCACCTTTGCTCATTTTTACTTTTACACTTCCACCCATATTGTAACTCATTTCTTTTTTATATTCTGAAGTTACAGTTGGTTTTTGTTTTCTTCCAAAAGTTTCTTTTAATTTTGCTCTTTTTTCCTCTTGTTTTTTAGTGGGAAATATTTTTTTAGTCATAACTCTTTTCAATAAACTTGGTTTGTCTTTTTTCATATAATTAGGAGCACGTTCATTAGCTACAGCGTCGGCAGTCTCTCTCATATTTTTAGTAAGAATATCTACTCCAACAACTTTTGGAAAAAAACCTGTTTTAATATCGTCTTTTTTTACTCTACCTCTAGATTTTTTAGTTTTAGTTTTAGTGTCAGTCTTTTCACCTTTTGCTTTTTCTCTTAACTTTCTATTTATTTCTGTAGCAGATGTTGCCGCAGCAGTTCCTGCCACAGTTGTTACTGTACCTGCCCCAACAGATTTAGATGTTAAATTTTTATTTTTAGGAGTGGTTGTTTTTTTAGTATCTGTTTTTGTGCTTTTTGTAAAATCAGATTTTGTAGGTTTTTTACCTAATTTATTTTTCATATTTAAGTATTTTCTTAAAGATTGTGTACCAAAAGAAGTAAAACCTGCCTTTTTCATATCTTCTCTAGACACAGCTGCTAACTCTTTTTTTCTTTTTGCATCAAAAAAAGTTTTTTCTGATGGTTTTCTTTTTTGAGCTCCTGCAACAGTTCTAGCTAAACCTTGTTTTCTTCCTTCTTCTTTTATTAACTCTTTACTACTAAAATTTTTTTTTGCCATGTTACTTCCTCCTTTATCAAATCTTTTTTTGGGTTTGTTTATTTCATCTTGATTTTTTTTAAGTCTCTTTGCTTCTTTAATAAGAGCGTCTATTTGTGCCATCGGGTCACTTGCAAAAGCTGCTGGAGCTAACCCGCTTTTTTTTGTTTTTTTATTACTCATTACGAGCCTCCTTTATTTTCAAAACGTTCACGATTAACTTGTGCTCTTAATTGAGCTATGTCTTCAGAAGATTGAATCCTGTCTTTTGCAATATCCTGTCTGCCATCTTCTCTGTTCTCTTCGAACTGCATTCTAGCATCAAACTCCATAGCTTTTCTTTGCATATCCATAGTTTGAATGTTTAACTCTTTCTCTCTTAAAGCAACAAGCGGATCAGGACCTTGTTGAGGAGGAGCAAAAAGTGCCAGTACTTCCTCAGTATATTGAGATATGTACTGAGCAACTTTTGCTTCACCATCAACCATAGGTTCGGGTTGGCCAGCTTGTTGTGCCTGCTGTGCCATTGTCATAGCTTCCATCATTGCAACACCTCTTGCCTTAAAAGCAATATGCTCACAAATGTGAGCTAAAAGCAATGCAAAAATCTGCGGACTACTTGCAACAACGGGTGTTTTCATAAAAGTTATGTGAGATGCCATATGCGCATCGTGATCTTGTTCTTGGAACGCTTGAATGTTTTGACCTGCAATCGCTCTTGCATTTTCTATAGCAGGGTCTGTTGGCATTGGTGGTTGAGGAGGCGGTAAAATTGCCTCGATGTTTTGAACACCCACCGCTTCATACATTCTTTTATACGCTTCATACAAATTATGTAACCCTGGATTAGATTGTGCTAACTGTAATTGAGTTTGCGCTAATGCCATTCTTTGGGCCATAGAAAATATATTAGGATCAGATACAGGAACAACATCAACTCTATCATCAAAGTCCATTTGTTTTATCATCGCTTCTGCGCCAAAAACATTATACGGATATGCAGGTGGTAAAGACTCGCCAAATACTTTTGCTAACATTCTAAATTCTTGTTTTTGTGCATAGTGCATTCTTTTGTGAATAGCAGACATCACTCTTGAGCCACGCTCAAGTAATGCAATCGTTGTACCCACTGCGGCATTTTGTTTATTCTCTCCTGTTTGCATATCGGCAATCGCTGCAAATCTACGACCTGCATCTACCACAAAACCAAGTAGAGACATTAATGTTTGGCTTGGCTCTTTATAGGGTAAGGGCAGGATGCTCTCTTTGAGCGCTCCACCAGGAACATCAATATCTCTAAACTCTCCGGGCGATAAAGGTTCGTCGGAATCTCTTATTCGTATACCTCTTGCTTTAAATCCAGCGGGTAAATTAGCTAGGGTACCTGCATCAATTAACTGTCGTAATATAGAAGTGGCAGATCGTCCAAGTCCACCAATCATATGTAATAATCCAAAACCGTAAAACCCAAGTCCTGGTAAAAATTTATAATGTGAAAAGTATTGGAGCTTCTTAAAATATTGATCACCCTCTTTATAGTTTCTACGAATAGATAATATCTGACCACTTTCTAAATCCAGTATCACAATATAAGGAAGTTTAATTCCTGTCATATCTCCATCAATCGGACTTTTATGTTCAAACCCTTCTAGGTCTAAATTAGTATGTACTTCTAACAAGGTGTAGTCTTCATCACTTCCATTTTTTTCTACACCACTGAGTTCTCTTTCTTTATCTTTTACTTCATCTTCTTGAGAGTACGGTTGTAACTCTACATCTCTATAGAAACCAGTTGCCTGATGAATTTTTATCTCATTACCAGAAACACGCAACACGTGTGTTACCCTCGTAGCAGAATATAAATCAGTTGCATTGTACGGAACAATCAAATCATCTGCAGGTACAAAACGAGATACGGCTCTGTCTAGTGTTTCATCAAAGTATACTTTTTTAAACGCACTACCTGATAAGGGTAGATAAAATAATAATCGGTCTAGTTCAGGATCGTACTCTTCCATAACGTGTACAATCTGATAATTCATAAAGTCCTGCACTCTTTGTGACTGGCTTTCTACTTCAGAAGTTGCCGCACCTAAAATCTGTGTTCGTACTGGCCCACCTGATGGTAGCAGTTCTTTGTACGCCTGTGCCTGAAACTGTGTTACGGCTTCAGATATTAATGGGTGTGTTACACCAGAAGATCCACGAAACGGTTCTTCTCTCTCTTCATATTTTATACCTAATAGCTCTAGTCCTTCTGCATATGCATTTTCCCAGTCCTGTCTACTCTCTTTATCTCCCTCATAATCGGAGATTAAATCATTTGAAATTTCTTCTAGTACTCTGGCATCAATCATTTCTGCTAAATTAGAGTCATGCTCCTGTGCCATAATCTGTTGTGATGCTCCTTCGAAGTTGACGACAACCGAGCCGTCCTCTTCTTCTTCAATCACTTCAATCGGACCATCTTCCTCTTCGCCTTCTTCGGTCTCTTCTACTTCCTCTTCTTCCCCTTCGACAACAAGTTCTTCTCCCATCGCTGGCATTGATTTGTCTATCTGACTTGGGTCAATTTTTTTTGCCATACCTTACCCTTTCTTTTTCTTAGCCACTTGATTAGATGGAACACGCTTTACTGAATTAATCATACTAACCCCTGCTTTACCAATACGATAACCAAAGCTTGCGGCTATACTAATATAAATACAATTAGCAAACCAATCAGGAGTAGAAGTATCGAGAAAAACGAACCCTTCTCGAACATACTCTTGCGTCCACGGCAAGAAGCAGGCAGTAAGTACGGCAATAAAAAAAATCGTCCACGCCTCGTCTTTCCAGCTGCCCCCCATCTGCTCCGTGAGGGAGCGCTCCATGTCCAATTCCCCAGTCGCTTGTTTTTCATATACCACCGCCTTTGCTTTTGCTTGTGCTACTTTAGCTTCTGTTTCAGCTTGTTGCTTTGCCACTCTTCCCTTTAACCAAGAACCTGCTAAGTCTCCTACAAGACTTACTGCGGAACCTAATATTGGAAGTGCCATACTTTTCTCCTAATAGTATTGACGAAAATTAACCCTTACACTGTCCTCTTCTTCGAGGTCGTTGTCAAGTCTTATGAAACCACCCTTACGATATCTTATAAGTGCCATTGTCATACTGTCCACGTAATCGTCATAATCGCCATTCGGAAATGCCGCTACTTCCTCCACCACTTCTTCGGCAAAACTTTTCATTGGCGCCCACACTTTACCAGACTCAAATAACGGTGCCACCATATGCATACGGGTATGTTTATCTCGTCCCTTGCTCGGTGTATAATTCACCACAGGTATTCCCATATTTCTCAATTCGTCCGTGAGCGGTGTACCAGTAGCCTTCGCCTCAATTAAAATCATATCAGGATCCCAGTACTTATACTCCTCTTTTGCCTTCTCCTTTAATTCAGGAAAATCCCATCGTCCACGTTGTGCATCCAGTAATATCAAATGTTCATCTAACTCATCTTCTCCTTCATTCGGTCGAAATACTCCCCACGTGGTTATCGCAGAATAATCTGCGGTCTCTTTTTTACTAAACGCTGTATCATAACTTTGCATAATGTAACTCAACATCGGGATCTCTTCCTTCTCCCACACGTTCCACCATTCTTTTTTTATAATCGCACCCTCGGAGGCTACAGGATTTTGTTGCCACTGCGCATTCCATTTGCTCAAAGACAACGATGCCTTGACCTTTAACAACTCATCTTTTTTCCAGAACTGTGGCCACAATACATTATCACTGGGTAATATTGCAGGAAACTCTATGATGTCCCATTTATCCGATAGGGGGTCTGCTGCTTGTGCCTTTATCAATTTGCCAGTCAAATCTTTTAATGACCAACGGGTCATAACAATAACTATTGACCCTCCAGGTTGTAAACGTTGACGAGGACCGGATGTATACCACTCATAGGCGTTTTCGAGCGCCGTTTCAGAAAGGGCATCCTGTTCTGAATGCGGGTCATCAATAATAAGTAAGTCAGCTCCACGTCCAGTAATCGCACCGCCAACTCCAGCTGCGTAGTACTCGCCCCCTTCACCAGTTTCCCAACGACCAGCGGCTTTAGAATCCGAACGCAACTCCACATCAGGGAAAACATCTCGATATACCTCCAACTCCATAAGGTTCCTTACCTTACGTCCAAAGCGTACCGCAAGCTCTGCCGTATGTGTAGTCTGAATAATTTTTAAATCTGGTTTCTTGCCAATTAACCACGCAGGTAATAAGTAACTTGCAAATTCTGATTTCGTATGTCTGGGTGGCATATTGATAATGATCCGTGAACCAGGGGTCGTGGCCAACTGTTCAAATTTTTTTGCCACCTTCTTATGATGCGCCCCTTCGATAAAACCATCGTAACAATGTTTGACAAAGTTCATAAATCTATTCTGTGCTTTGTCTCTTAGTCCAATCTTTCTCTTTGCTTCTTCCAAGGCTAAAATTTCACGGAGCACGTCCTCTGAAACATTGTAGTTCTGCATCCGACCACTATAACTGAATTTTTAAATATATCAAATTATATGTCGGAAACACTGCGGGTGGGCGGGTGGGTGCGCAGCTGCCCCCCAATATAGGGGGTGGGGGGTGGCAAAAATTGTTTGTTATCTTTTTGCCCCCCGTCTTAAGTACCTAACTTAATTCACAATAAATAAGATAAGTTATAAAGATAGATACCATCGCAAATATAAAACTGATTCCATATACTAGGACTCCTATAAATATTTCTAGAGTACTAGCAAAATAAAATAAATCCCAAGCGACGACTCCTAAAAGAATCGCCGTCGCATATCCTACAACAGTGAAGAATATTTTTTTCCTTTTCTGTCGTTTTTCTTTTCTTGTGTTACTTTCTTGAAATAATATTTCCATTATCTTGACTCCTTTTTAAAAATGTATTCAAAATTTGCTTTGTTAATATATTCTGCGATTTGGTTACGAAGCTCTAAAACTGAGTCCCATAGTTCGTGATCGCTATCTATATTTTTAAAGATTGTACTTGTACTATGCTTTTCTAATAAATCTAAAAAATCATCGTGGAAAGAATCATAGTTTTTTATTTCAGAAAGAGTCTCACAGTTAGAGACTCTTTCTTGTTGTAGATCTATACTCATTTACTTGACTCCTTTCTTGTAATCTACTTTTAACTTGTAATGGTCTTTAATAGGATAACCATTTTGAAAAGTTAAAGTTAAGTCAACCATATTTCTATGCATTGAATAACTAAAGATATTATTTTGTTCCATAAAACCCTTAGTGTTTTTTCTTTGTCCATCTCTTAAAGTAGATATCTGAATAAATTCCTTAACTATAGGATTATTTCTTAATTCATAATATCTTAATTCAGTTTGAATAAGACTTTTTGCTATGTTAGTTAATTTTCTATTATACATTTTCTTTATCCTTTCTATTTATAATTATCGAATCAACTTATATAAGTTGTACCATACTTTTAATTATATGTAAACATTTAATACCATTATTTACCATAATAATTTTATGAACAAAAAAAGAGATAAGGACTCAAAGCCAGGAAATTATTTCCTGGCGGCAATATCTTATTTTATTATTACATTATTATTAAATAGTCTTTTTATTATCAATGATAATAAAGACCCGACCCCGACCCGATTATCCCGACCCGAAAAAAAACCCGACCCCGTTAAGGGCCAGGTCTATAGATAGTGAGAAATTTATTTATTTATTTTTTAAGAAATTTTTTACTTCTGATAATTCTTTAAACTCGGCAACACTTTCTAATATATCGCCTTTATTAGTTACAGGTTTAACAACATAAACTGCTTTTTTTTCATTACTAAACCAAGTGTAACGATCTGACCATTTATAAGTATGTTGTATTAAATAACTTGTTTTACTTTTTTTACTTTGTAAAACTTTATAATTAATGTCGCCGAAAAATCTTTTATTTTCTGGTGAAAACCATTTTTTGTTTTTTTCTCTTAACTGTTTCATATTCATAATGACTCCTTTTTTATTTGATTATAATGGTATTATATAGTAAAATATATTTTTAATCAAATTAAATAGGAGTCATTATGAATATAAGAGAATTAAAAAAAGACGATGTGATTTTATCTAGACAATTATTATGGGAATTCGGAATTCCATCAGTTAAAGGTAAACTTCTAGAGTCACCATTACAAGGACGGGGAGTCAAAAAAGTAATTCTTATTTACACTTATGGTGAAACTGTAGGAATGTATAATGAGCACGGGTCGATTCCAATTACTGATATATTAAAAGTAAAAAGAAATAATAATTGGATTAATGTACAAGTTTAAATTTTTTCAATTACTAAGCCCCAGGAATCAATTCTGGGGTTTTTTTATTTTAGCGGCAACAATATTATTTTTTTATTATCTATTCATTTATATTATATTATATTTACTTTATTATATTAAACTAAACCCCGACCCCGAACCCGAAACAATCCCGACCCGAACCCGAACCCGAAAAAAAATAATTTTGTAAATATGGGATTTTATGGTAAAATATTATTTTAAATAAATGATAGGAGTCATTATGAAAACAAGAATAACTTTAAACAGTAAAAATAAGAAGCTCGGTAAAATGCCGACCACGACAACCGAAAGGAAATCGTGTCCAGACTCTTGCCGTTGGAAAAACGGCGATTGCTATGGAGAAAAATATCACGCTTCTATAGTATGGGGCGAAACTGAAACGGGTTTTAATAAGAGATGGAAAAAGAAATTTTCCAATAGTTGGGACGATGTCATAAAAGCAATTACAAACTTTCCCGAGTCTGTGGATATATGGCGACATAATCAAATCGGCGATTTACCCAACGACGGCGACGACAACGAGTCAATCAGTAAAGAAAAATTGACTCAGTTAGTAAAAGCAAATAATGGGCGCCGAGTCATATGCTTTACTCATAAGCATAAATATAAAAAAAATATAGAGCTTATTAAATGGGCGAACGAAAACAAATTTACAATTAATTTAAGTGCCGATGATTTAGAACAAGCCGACGAATTAGCAAAACACGGACTCCCCGTTGCCGTGGTAGTTGACGAATACACAACGAAGACTCCAGATGGGCGACCCGTTGCAATGTGCTTAAATCAAACTAAAGGACTCACTTGTAAGCAATGCAAATTGTGTTCAGTTAACACTAGAAAAACAATAGTTGGATTCCTTAAACACTAAGGAATCCGACTCACTAATTCCAGGAGCTTCAACTCCTGGACTCAACCCAGATTAAATTTCCTTTGACTCCTAATCTTATAATTTAGTCTGGGTTTTTTACTAAATCGTTATCCCGACCACCGACCCCGAATATTGGATTAAAAATTCCGACCCGATTTGATGTGTATTCTATCATTGAGTCTATTAATCCCGAAAAATTGTCCCCGAAATATAAGCAAGGTATCCCCGACCCCGACCCGATGTCCACCGACCCGAGTCCTTTGGTCGCCAACTCCCGACCATATTCCCCCGAAAATAAATATAGGTGCGAGGTCGAGAGGGGGTTGACCAAGTAAAAACTTACACCCCCCGATTTAAAATACCCGAAATTCCAAGCAATTTGTTGAGCAGATATAGAAACCCTGTTAGTTTTTGTTACTTTTAGTTCTACCCAAAACGGCAAATGATCTGCACAAATATGCACATCGGGAATGCCACCACCTAAACGATTTTCAATTCTTGTTATGTGCCAACTGCTTGGTAGATTTTTTCTTACTCTGTTCCACAGAAGACCTTCTGGTTTTTGCGTCATCTATTACCTCTGCATCTATAAATGCTTGTGGGTGTTTACTTCTTAATTCTTGTAATCTGTTTTCAATTTCTTCTCTGCTCATTCCATCGATTGCGTGATAGTGATTTGTTTCTCTTCTATCAATAGTCAATCCACCTAAAGAGCTTCTAATTTTTTCTGCATTAATACTTGCAGTATATTGACCTTCTTCTTCTGCTCTATCCCCTAGATCTTTAAATCTTTTTAATTGTCCAATTAAAGTAACACCATATTTTTTTTCTCTCTCTTCACGAAGTTCATTTATATATTCAGTAATGTGAGGAAACATTTTAGAATTTAACAATTTGTTTGCTTGTATTCTAGCAATACCATTCTTATCAGAATATCCTGCCTTGCGAACACACTCTGCATTACTATAAATTCCTTCTACAAAGTATTTAGCAAACTCTTTTTGTCTGTTAGTAAGTTTACGACCAAAGTCTTCTTCTATTTTTTCAATCTTATTTTTACTAGTCATACTCCTATATATACTAGGCGAATCAAAAAAAGAAAATAGTTTTTTAAAAATCAAAAATTGCAATCGGTCAGAATGCCTAGTTCGTTACACTTTTTGTGCAACGAAAACATAGCAAGTGTAACGAGTAGTGTAACGAGTCTTATCTTCTGTAAGTACTGTATTTCTGGTCTTTTTAACTACATTATTTTAGTTCGTTACACTTTTACACTTTTTTTCGTCCATTTTTTGATTTTTAAAACATAAAAATATATTTGAGCAGTATATATATAAAGTGTTTCGAATATACTTGCAAAAAAACTCATTTTAATGGTAAAATATGGTATTTAATAATTTAACTAGGAGTTACTATGCAAATATCATTAACAAAACAACAAACAAAAGTTTTGAAGGCTATTTTAAACTATGAATATAAAGATGCTATTTATTCTGGTTGGGAAGTAGATGGTAAAAGAAACTTTAATGATGTGAAAGATATTCTGGATAAAATTAACAAAGGAGAGAAGTAATATGAATTTAAATAAAGAAGAACTATTTAGTAAGTGGAAAAATTCCTCTTATGGGAATGATGAAATTACTACTAGTATTGCCTACAATTATGATGAGTATTTAAGCGATCCAGAAATACAATTATGGTTTATGGACAAGGAAGAAGAAAAAAGTCGCCAAGAAGATTTAGCAGAAGGAACAATACATAAATATTCTTTAGCGATACGAAACCCTATAAAAGAATTTTCAAAAGAAGAAAGTTTAACCTATGGGTTTATGACTTGGGAAACGAGCAGAGATAGTGAAGGGTATAAAATGCTTTGGTTATCTACTAATCGTTTTGAAACCATAAAAGAATTTTTACTAAACTATTATAAACACACATTAACATTGGAGGATATATAATGAGTAACTTTAACAATGAAGATAAAAAAATTGCGACTAAACATTATAGTCAATTAATAGGTCATACAATTAAAGAGTTCCATTTTCCAGAAAGTGAACACGCATTAAATCCATTTCCGATTTTTGTTACCGAAGATAAGCAAGGTAACAAATGGCAAGTTGATGTGAGTTGCGACCAAGAAGGCAATGGTGGTGGTTTCTTATTCATTCAAAAAGATAAGGAGAATAAAAATGATTAGTGAATCTATGAAAAAGAAATATTTTGATAGATGGACTGATAGTAGTTATGGCAATGATGTCATAACTACTAGTATCGGTTACAACTATATAGATGAAAAAGAAGATTATGAAATGCAGTTATACTATTTAGAAGACCCTACTAAAAAAACTAAAGAGCAAGAAAGTTTAGGGGTGTATTCATTATTAATGAGAAAAGATAGTGTAGTCATAAGTGGTGGAACATCAAATCCATATGATATAATTGAAAGTAATGAACATTTTGAATATCATACCGATAGTTTTATACATTTAATGAAAGTATTAAGAAAGTTTTATCCTCAATCTGTGGACGAATTGAAGATGGTTGAAACGGATAGTTTCATAAAACAAATGTCCAATATTTTGCAAAACTTTTGTACACAGAATAATCTGCCACGACATTGTGCAGAGGATTTATTGTATGGTTTGAAAGATGGAGAAAGAATACCTCTTACAAATAGACAAAGTAAATTTTTAATATCTTTTACTTCATTATGGGACAAGGGGGAAGTATGAATTTAAAACAACTATATGAAAGAGCAAAAAAGAATAATTCTTATTATGCGAAAGAAACCTTTGAAGATTTTATTCACGATTATAAAAATGTAAGAGAAGACTTTTTTGTTAGTGAGGAAGAATATAGAAGACTTGCACCAAAGTTAGAGGGCGAGTTTTATTCTTATTATAAAAAAATATATGGAGTGGGGTATTTAAATGAATAAAAAATATTATGTAAGCGAAAGTGCATTTATAAATGTATCGTGTGACCTTGCAAAAAGAATGATGGAAGAACGATTAGGGGATAAATATCCCCTAATGTTCGAGGAACACGGAAACAGTTACAATGCAGAAGGTCAAGAACACTTCAATCAATTGTACGAGAAAGTACAGAACATTCTTGAAGATGCAGATATTGTCCCGAACGATATTAAATTGGACAAAGAAAAAAAGTTTAAAATATATAATGAAGATAATGAATTAGTTGCTAAAGGAGAACTGCCCGAGATATTGCAGTTATTAATTAATTTAGGATATAAAATAGAGGAGAAAGTATGACTGAAAAAATAAATGTAAAAGAGAATATTAAGAACTATAGGATAAGGGAGTTACAATCTAAAATCCTATACTGGGAGGGCAGAAGAAAAGAGTCCGATAGATTGATTATAAAATATCAAGACGAGATTAACGAACTCAATCCACCCGAACTAAATTACATAGGTAGTGGAGAACATAAACAATTAGGTTTTGAGTGGGAAGGATTTTTTATCACCGACCCATTTGATTCTACTTGTGGTCGGTTTGGAGTGAACCCTTTATTTGAATATGGGTTGACAATCAAACAAGCAAAAAGAATTAAACACGAGAATATGTTAGATGTTGATTTAGACTTTCATTTAACATTACCAAAAACAGAGGAGAAAGATGATGAAATATGAACAAATGTTAGAGGAAGGTCTTGAAAAAGTATTTGAAGCTCTAGTCGGCGACAATGGTTTATTAAAGCAAAGACTAAAGAGATTGACCACCAACCCCGATGAGGGGTTAGGTGGCAACTCTATTGAAGATGTAGTCGATGAGATCCACCGACTAAAAGATATCGAGTACAAGTATGAGAATGAAACCAAGAAAGATTTCAAGGACGGAGTACACGATGGTCTTATGGTCGGGGTACGAGATGAAGACAACTACACACACGATTACAAAGAAGGGTATGACTTTGGTGTTGGACTTCATACCGAGATTGAAGAAACGCAAGAATTAGAAAACCAAAAACTTCGTGAAAAAATAAATGGCGAAGATAAATTTTATGAAAGGAGAAAGTAATGTTAACAGTTAAGGATTTAAAAAAGAAGTTAGAGGACTGTGATGAAAACAGTCCTTTACAATTTTATTTTTTAGAAAACTATAACTTACACAATTGTCAGTTAGAAACGATTATCGATGCAGATGGACAAACTGAAATAACAATAGAGAAAGGAGAAAGTAATGGAATATGAAGTAGTAATAGAAAAACATTGGAATGACGAAACTTACAATGTTGATTTAAAAGCTTGGGAAAAAAATGGTTGGGGTACATCAAGTGGTAGAGCATTTGATGTATCTTACGAAGAAGCAATTAAGGTCGCAGAAAAAACTGCAAAAACTTACAATGCCGAAATAATAAAAAAAGAAGGAGTAGAATAATGCCAAATTGGACTAGAAACGAATTAGAAATACAATTTCACAATGTATCGGGAGATACAAAAGAGAGGAAAAAAAGTGTCAAAGATTTTTTAAAAAAGGTCACGACATTAGATAAATATCCCGATGGCACAAAAAGACAGATACTTGATTTTAATAAAATAGTGCCACCACCGAAGAATATGTTTCGAGGGAATCTTTCCGAAAAAGATAGGATAAGGTGCGAGAAAAAAGGTATACCGAATTGGTACGATTGGTGTAATGAAAATTGGCACACCAAATGGAACAGTTGTAGTTGTGACATTGAAGTAGATGAGGAGTACTATGAATTTATAACCATAAGTTTTAATACTGCTTGGTCGCCACCTATTCCCGTAATCAATAAATTAAAACAAATGTTTCCCGATTTGTACATTTCTGGTAATTATGTAGGAGAAGGAAATGAATTTGCAGGAGTATTTTAGGGAGAAGTACTATGAAATACG
>VMHT01143073.1_pt1 | contig 15952 bp, 11 predicted proteins | sample 4693611 | NCBI WGS metagenome assembly VMHT01 (sample SAMN12280063, study PRJNA550983) | marine metagenome | isolation source: seawater sampled from same location over 5 years 0.02-0.2 micron viral filtrate | place: USA: collected off the coast of southern California halfway between the port... ... | reverse complement strand
TTCTACTCATGCTAGTTCTCGCTTAAAACATAATAGTGATAATATTTTTACTGATGCTTATCACCCAAATGCTGATAAGTGGACAACTGCTAGAAGTCATACTGTAACACTAAATGGAGCAATTACAGGAACAGCAACTCAAAGTGTTGATGGAACGGGCAATAAGACATGGACAATAACAACAGCTTATAATGGAGCTTATTCTGAAACAGATACATTAGCTAGTGTCACAGGTCGTGGCGCTACTACTTCAACGCAATCGTCGTTTAATAGTGGTATTATAACTCAAGCTAATGGTATAAGATTATCAAGAACTCAAGCTAATTCATCGATATGGTTTAATGGAGGTTCAGCAACAGACCAGAATCACGTTCTCTGGAACGCAGCATATGGAACTACTCCAACATCGAGGCCTGGAACAAGTGGCGCTTTCGATGGAATGATGTGGAATACTTACAGAGGGATAAAAATTAGAGGTGGCTTATCTGGAGCATATAACGTAATAGTCGCTTCTAATAGTAATGGTAATACTAATGACCACACAGTAAAACTCTATGCTTCTAACGTAAAACGATTTGAGACTACCACCGCTGGTGCAGCAATAGAAAGCACGTTATTACTTGGCAGTTATTCAGATGCTGCAAAACAAGGTAAATTAATACTTGGTGGCAATGTAGCAAATAAACAAGCCGAAATTAAGTGCACAAATGGTAATCTACACCTAGATTCTGAAAATACATCAGCTACATATCTTAACTTTTATGAAGGTACTGCTGGTGTTGCTTTTGGTACAGGTGCAAGTGGTGTTGCTGCTTGGATGGGTCCAGATGGAGACTTGTGGAAAGGCTCTAGCGACAACAATGGCTCTAGATATTTTAATGATGGTTATCATCCTAATGCTGACAAATGGACAACAGCAAGATCACATACTGTTACTTTAACTGGAGAAGTTACTGGTACTGCTACGCAATCAGTAGATGGTACGGGAAACAAGACTTGGTCTATTGCTACAACTTTAGGAAATACGGCTCTTAATGATCAATATATCAAGCGAGGAACTCCTAGTCTAACCGGTAATATAACAACAATAGCAAGTAGTAGCGATATTGTAAGATGGAATAATACTACTACAGGAAGGCCAGTACCAGGCCAGTCTAATGAGTATGGCCCTATGCTGCAGATGGCATATGACGGTACTAAAGTGTCTCAGCTTGCTCATGATTTTGATCAAGATAACTTGTATTTTAGACAGCTTAATACTAGTACAGATACAGCTAATAGCTGGGAACAAATATTCCATGACACTTATCATCCTAATGCAGATAAATGGACTAGCTCAAGAACATTAACATTAGCTGGTGACTTAAGTGGTAATGTTTCATTCGATGGTTCAGCAAACTTTACACTTTCAGCTCAAGTTGTTAATGATAGCCATGAGCATCATAGATTAGATTCAACAGATGATAGAGATATGAAGCCAAATACTTCTGGTATTCATAATGTTCAAGCAATTAAACCTTTCTTTTCATCTTATGGTGGTATGACAGGAAGTGCTGATACTACTTATGTTGATGTATTAGCAATTGATACTTATTCAGATTCCTCAGGTGGCGGTCCAAGTGCGATTACATTTAAAAAAGGAAACTCTGCAGGTAATCCAGAAATGCATATTTGGCATGCTGGTTGGAATTCAAGTACATGGTCAACAGGACAAAGAGTATTTGCAGATAACTACCACCCAAATGCAGATACACTTACAACAGCAAGAACAATTGCTGGTACAAGTTTCAATGGTTCAGCAAACATTGATATTAATTACAATAATCTAACTAATAAACCTACGATTCCATCACTATCAGGATATGCTACTGAAACATATGTAGGAACACAAATTAGTAATCTAGTTGATTCTTCACCCTCCGCCTTAAACACTCTTAATGAATTAGCTGCGGCGATTGGCGATGATGCAAACTTTAGTACTACAGTAACAAATAACATTGCTACAAAAATGCCAAAGACTGGTGGAACATTTACAGGAAGCTTAATACAAGGTTATAGTGCTGGAACTAATGAGATGTTTAAATGGCAGAATAATACTTCTGGTGGCCATATTCAATTAGGATTCCAGCAAAATGATACTGATGGATTACATCATAGATTTTATATTAAAACATATAAAGGAAGTGCAACTGCTTCGGGTAATGTCGATTTAATTGTTCGTGGTTCTGGTGGTTCAACAACAACTGATGTATTAGAATTGCACCATGGCCAAAGAGCTTCATGGCAAGGTAATGATATTTTTACTGATGCTTACCATCCAGAAGCAGATACACTCACAACAGCAAGAACAATAGCGGGTACAAGTTTTGATGGGTCTGCAAATATTGATATTAGCTATAATAATCTAACTAATAAACCAACAATCCCGACTAATACAAATTACTACTTAGATGGTATCAGTAAATCGGGTAATACACTTACATTTAGCGTAAATGGAGCAACTAACCAAACATACACATTTGGTTCTAATGCATTTAATAGTACTACAATTCCAACAAACAATAACCAGTTAACAAATGGCGCTGGTTATATTACGGATGGTAATACAAACTGGAATAATACATACGGATTTATAACTTCTGGAGACTCAAGCATTACTAGTAAACTACCAAAAGCTGGTGGTACTATGACTGGTAGTTTAAGAGCTCAAGCTGACTTAAATTATTTTGGTTTAGCTTCTGGAAACAATGAAGGTGAAATAGTAGTAAATACTGGAGAAGCTGGAAGTCCCCAAATTGGATTTACCGAACATGGTGATGCATCTTGGGCGATTGGTATAGATGATGCAGATAACTCATTTAAAATGCACGGCACTGATGGTAGCACTATACCTACTATAAATAATCTCGCTATACCATTATTTGAAATAACAACAACGGCAGGAACTGCTTATTTAAATAACTCTAGAATATTCCATGACGCTTACCATCCAAATGCAGACAAGTGGACAACTCCAAGATCACATACTATTAATTTAACTGGGGATGTGACTGGTTCAGCTTGGCAATCTGTAGATGGATCGGGCAATAAGATATGGGATATCACTACTGTAGTTTCTAATGATTCACATAACCATAATCATTCTGATGGTGACTTTACAGTAAATGGTGGGTTAGTAGTTGAAGGTAGTAAAGATCCTGCTGCTGGTGATATGGGTTTCTATCAAAGTGCAGGAACAAATTTAATATTAAAAGGTGATTCGATCGGCCGTAGTGCTATTTTCTTTCAATCTGAAAAGGACGGCACAAATATTAATCATACTTCAGATTATGGATTTATTCAATTCCATGCTTACGGTTATGGTGGTAATTCAGGTGAAAGCGGAGACTTTGTAATTGGTGTTTCAAATGACTCTGATGACCATGTTATTCTTCAGTCCCCCTATAATGGTGGAGTAAAGGTCGGTTATAAAGACGCAACAAGTGGAGGAGGTTTAACAACTCAAACTGTATTCCACGATGCTTACCACCCAAATGCCGATAAATGGACAACTGCTAGAAGTCATACTGTTACTTTAACGGGCGATGTGACTGGTTCAGCTACACAATCTGTAGATGGAACTGGTAATAAGACATGGTCAATCACTACTGCAGTAGGAAACAACTCTCATCAGCATAGTAAATTATACGAAAATGGAACTATAGATTTTGGTGGTTCTTATGTACAGTGGATGGATCAGCCGGGAACGGGGGGCACTGGAATGGATGGTGCTGCTCCAAGAAACCCTGCAGATGGTTGGTATCATAATTTAATTATGAATCATGCCAACGGTAACGGATATTATAGTCAAATATCACTTGGTTTAAATAGTGATGATATGTACTTTAGTAGAGTTGCCAATGGAACTGCTCAGGCTTTTCAACGTATATTCGCAGATAACTATCATCCAAATGCTGATAAATGGACTACTGATAGAGCATTTCTTATTAATTTAACTGGCTCTGTCACTGGTAATGCAACTGTTAGCGTTGATGGTAGTACAAATGAAACTTGGACAATTAATACTACTTTAGCTGGTGGAGATTTTGGATCTAATAATATTGCTACAAGTGGATATATAGAAACAAATGGATATTACCATGATGGTGATGGTGATACCGGAATGGTCTTTCCAGCAGCCGATGAAATAGATTTCATGGCTGGTGCCACAACTATGATGAGGATGCGTCAAGTTGATAATAATTCAGATTACATTTCAATGTTTGGCCAAACAGTATCAGGTGAATTCTTATTTTATGACAATGGTAATTTCCATGCTGATGCTAATATTACAGCGTATTCAACTAATACATCTTCTGATATTAGGCTAAAAGAAAATGTTAGGCCTTTAGAAAATTGTTTAGATAAAGTACTTGGTCTAGATGGTGTAATATTTGATTGGAAAAAAGAATCTAGAGGTAAAGATCAAGTTGGCTTTATAGCTCAACAAGTTGAAGAGCATGCTCCAGAATTAGTAGGTGTTGCTGAAGATAAAGACATTGGAGAGGTTAAAACTATTAATTATGATGGGGCTATTCCAATGTTAGTAGAAGCTCTGAAAGAGCAACAAGACATTATAAATAGATTAGAGAGTCGTATAAAAGACTTAGAAGACAAAGGGTAATTACAATGGCAAAACCAAATAGTAGAAGCACGTTAATCGATTATTGCATGAGATCGTTAGGAGCGCCTGTAGTAGAAATTAACGTTGACGAAGATCAAGTCGAAGATAGAATTGATGAAGCATTACAGTTTTATCAGCACTATCACGCTGATGCTATTGAAAAAGTTTTTTTAAAGCATCAAATAACAGCCGATGATATTACTAATGGGTACATAAGCATTCCCGATTTAGTCACTGACGTAGTAAAAATATTTCCACTAAGAGATAGTATTTCTGGTGATTCAATGTTTGATGCTCAATATCAAATGCATTTAAACGATATATATTCAATGGGATATTTAGGATCATTAGTAGAATATTCTATGGCTAAACAGTGGTTAGCTTTATTAGATATACTTGTTGATTCTAGTGACAAGCATATTAGTTTTGATAGACATAAAAATAGACTAAGAATTGACATGGATTGGTCTAAAGAAGTTTCAGTTGATGATTACATTATTGTTGAGTGTTACAGAATATTAGATCCAGACACATACACTGATGTTTATAATGATTATTTTTTAAAACGATACGCAACAGCTTTAATTAAACAACAGTGGGGTGTTAATCTTTCTAAATTTGAAGGTATGGTAATGCCAGGTGGAGTAACTTTTAATGGTAGACAAATTTTAGAAGATGCTAAAGAAGAAATCGATAAATTAAATGAAGAAGTCAGATTAAACTGGGAACAACCAGTTGACTTTTATACGGGGTAATAAATGCCTAGAAACGTATACTTTTCTCAATCAGTAGCATCAGAACAATCGGTCTATGAAGATCTTATAATTGAGTCTCTTAAAATATATGGACAGGATGTTTATTATATTCCAAGAAGTTTAATTAATAAAGATAATTTGTTAGGCGAAGATCAAGGTTCGAGTTTTGACGATGCTTATATGATCGAAGCTTACATCGAAAATCCTGAAGGGTTTGATGGATCTGGCGATTTATACCAAAAATTTGGTCTTGAAATAAGAGATGAAGTTACATTTGTTATTGCTCGTAAACAATGGGCTGGCCTTGTTGGAGTGTGGAATAATGACATTGATAATATAAGACCTATGGAAGGCGATCTTATATTCTTACCAATGACTAATAAATTCTTTGAAATTTCATTTGTTGAACATGAACAACCATTTTATCAATTGTCAAATTTACCAGTTTATAAACTTAATTGTAGCTTATTTGAATATAATGATGAAGCTCTTAATACTGGTGTTGATACTATTGATGATTTAGCGATTCAAACAAGCTACCAGTTACCATTAGATATAAGAGTTACAAATGCTCAGCATTTTGAGCAAGGAGAAATCGTAACACAGGCGATATCAGTTGATCCAGCTATAAGTGTGTATGGAACTGTTCAAACAATAACTAAATATTCAGACATTAGTGGTCAAATTGGAGTTTCTAATATAGGAGTCACTGGTTCAACTGAAGCAAAAAGCTTTATAGTTTCAGATACTTTAGGATTAACTGGAAGCCGTTCTGGAAATATTTGTTTTATAACATCAGTTGATGACATTACTGATGATACTACTTTTGCTAATGATGGGGCTGCAAGTAATACAATATTTGAAATAGAGGCTGATGGATTCTTAGACTTTACTGAATCTAATCCGTTTGGCGATCCTTCGGAGACTTACTAATGTTTGGTAATCATTTTTATCACGCGACAATGAGAAAGGCTGTAGCAGTCTTTGGTACTTTATTTAATGATATAAGTGTTATAAGACAAGATGGTAAAGGTAATGTCCTTAATCAAATTAAAGTTCCTCTAGCTTATGGACCAAAACAAAAGTTTTTATCTAGATTAGATCAAAATACTAATAATGAAGCATCCATGGCTATTAAACTTCCAAGAATGGCATTTGAAATTGTATCATTGGATATTGATTCAGCTCAAAAACTAGGTAAAAGAAACGTTATTAGCGAGAATCATGCTACTGATTCTACAAAGAAAAAGACACTAAAACAGCAAGTCGCATATAATATTAATATGTCATTACACATTTTAGCAAAGAATCAAGATGATGGACTACAAATAGTTGAACAAATTTTGCCTTATTTTCAGCCAGAATATACAATTTCTATAACTCCTGTTGATGGTTTTGAATATAAACAAGATGTTCCAATTGTATTAACCGGAGTTACTATTAATGACGATTATGAAGGTGATTTTCAAACTAGAAGAGTTTTAGCGTATCAATTAGATTTTACAATGAAAATGAAATTTTTTGGGCCGACGTCTAATCAAGGTATTATCAGAGAAGTAAACTTTGATTTTAATTCTGACCCTAGTGGAGCTAATATTTTAGAAAATATGGATTTTACTATAACCCCAGCTGATGCGGATGAGGATGATAACTATACAGTTAACGTAAGTATAACATAGGTACATTATGGATAAATTAGAAAAAATGCAGGCAAGCCTGAATAAGAACTTGCCAGAGAAAAAAGATAAAAACCCTCCCGCGGTCTTAACTAAGGATCAAACCGAAGTTAAAGATGACTACGAGTATTCACGAAAAACATATAAAGATCTTATAGATACTGGTGTTAGATCACTTGATGTCTTAGCTGAACTTGCTAGAGAATCTGAGCATCCAAGAGCATTCGAGGTACTATCTAAAGCTATAAAAGATATTGGTGATGTTACTGATAAGCTTATGACACTTCAGAAAAATAAACAAGATCTTGCTGGAGAATCTGCAAGTAAAAAGACTACAACTAATAATAACTTGTTTGTTGGTAGTACCACAGATTTACAAAGATTATTCGCTAAAGCTGATAAAGAAGCGAAGGAAAAAATTATAGATGTCTCTGAGAAAGAATGATGACGGCTATATGGGCAATCCCAATGTAAAACGGGATGGCGTAGAAGCTGAATTTACAGAAGAACAAATTAAAGAATACAGAAAATGTATGATGGACCCATCGTACTTTGCGAAAACATACCTTAAAGTTATTTCTCTTGATGATGGATTAGTTCCATTTAACCTTTATCCATACCAAGAAAATATGTTTAATCACTTTAACGAGAATAGATTTTCTATTGTTTTAGCGTGTAGACAGTCTGGTAAATCTATTGCTGCTGTTGGATATTTACTTTGGTACGCATGTTTTCATTCAGAAAAAAATATTGCTATTTTAGCTAACAAAGGTGCTACAGCAAGAGAAATGCTAGCACGTGTTACTCTTATGTTAGAGAATCTACCCTTCTTTTTACAGCCAGGTTGTAAAGCTTTAAATAAAGGTTCTATTGAATTTTCAAATAACTCAAAGCTTATTGCATCAGCAACTTCTGGTAGTTCTATTCGTGGTTTGTCTATTAACTTATTGTTCTTAGACGAATTTGCCTTTGTTGAAAATGACGCACAGTTCTATACATCAACGTATCCCGTGGTTTCATCTGGTAAAGATACTAAGGTTATTATTACATCTACTGCTAATGGTATTGGTAATGTTTATCATAAAATATGGGAAGGCGCAACGACTTATGTTAATGAATATAAAGCGTTTAGAGTAGATTGGTGGGATGTTCCAGGAAGAGATGATGCTTGGAAAGCTCAAACAATTGCCAATACTTCAGAACTACAATTTGATCAAGAATTTGGAAATAACTTCCATGGGCGTGGTAATACGTTAATTGATGCTGGAGATCTTTTGGCTCAAAAGTCACAAAGACCAATGTCTTTTAACGAAAACTTGTTTATGTATGAAAAGCCAAAGGATGATCATCATTATGTAATGACTGTTGATGTATCTAAAGGTCGTGGTCAAGATTACAGTACGTTTACTATTATCGATACTTCAGTTAATCCATTTAAACAGGTTTGTGTATTTAGAGATAATAATATATCTCCAATGTTATTACCAGACGTTTGCTATAAATACGCAATGATATATAATGAAGCTTATATAATCGTAGAGTCAAATGATCAAGGTGCTGTTGTTTGTAATGGTTTATACTATGATTTAGAATATGAAAATATGTTTGTAGAATCGCAAGTAAAAGCTAATTCAATTGGTGCTACTATGACTCGAAGAGTAAAAAGAATTGGCTGTTCAACACTAAAAGATTTAATTGGTCAAAAGAAATTACATATTGTTGATGCTGAGACTATTGGTGAAATGTGTACATTTGTAGCAAGAGGTAATTCATTTGAAGCTCAAGCTCCTAATCATGATGATTTAGTTATGAATTTAGTTATGTTTGCTTGGTTTACTTCAACCGATATATTCCAAGGATTGACTAATATTGATATGAAAAATTTATTATATCGAGAGCAATTACAAGCTATTCAAGACGATATGTTGCCCTTTGGCATTATTAATGATGGTAGTAATTCTCATGTAGAAGGCGTTGGTGATGGAGAGGGTAATGTTTGGTTTGAAGATCCAGATTACGATCCACTAAAAAAACAGTTAATGTAACCTTAGAATCTTTATTTATATAAATAATACTGATTGAATATAACCGTATTATGAAAACTTATTAATAACTCAATTTGAGAGGACAAAACAATGGCATTTCAAGTATCACCAGGCGTCCAAGTCAAGGAAATTGACGCATCGGGCGTAATACCTGCCGTATCAACCAGTATTGGCGGGTTCGCAGGGTCTTTCAATTGGGGTCCAGTGGACGAAGTTCGCACGGTTAGTTCAGAAACAGAATTAGCTAGCATCTTTGGAACACCAGATTCCAATACATTTAAGTACTTTTTAACAGCAGCATCATTCCTAAAGTATGGTAACGCTCTTAAAGTAGTACGAGCAGCATCAGGTCATTTAAACGCGACCGATGGTACTGCTAAACTAGTCAAAAACGAAGATCATTACGATTCTTTAACACATGACGGAACCTTTATTGCTAAGTATCCAGGTAAACTAGGTAACTCGCTTAAAGTAACAGTATGTCCTGCCAATGCCACCGCTTTTGCAGCATACAATGAAGCGGGCAGCTTCGATGGCGCTCCAGGAACTTCGGATTCTGCAGCTCTTTTAGGGCATTCAAATGACGAATTACACGTTGCTGTTGTCGATACAGATGGCACATGGAGTGGTACTGCAGGTACTGTTTTGGAAGCATTCCAATTCTTATCTCAAGCTTCAGACGCTAAAAAATCAGATGGACAAAGTAACTACTACAAAGAAGTAATCAATAGAACATCAAAGTACGTATATTGGACAGGTCACCCTAGCGCATTAACCGATGCCGGTGAATCTCTTGCTGGCCAGGCTTCAGCTACAGCTTATGTAACTGGAACTGCTGTTATTACATCTACAATGGCTGGTGGTACTGATGATAATACACCAACTGTTGGCGAAATTAAAGCTGGTTTTGATTTTTTAGCTGATGCTGAAACAATTGATGTAAACTTATTATTTGCATATCCTGATGCTGATGGCTCAAAGGAAATTGCAGATAAGCTAATTTCATTATGCGAAGCTAGAAAAGATTGTATGGCATTTGTATCTCCACCAATCAATGATTCAGTTGGTACTGATACTCCTGCAGCAGACGTAAAAGCTTGGGCTGACACACTTCCTTCAACTTCTTATGCTTCAACTGATTCTGGCGCTGTATATGTATACGATAAGTATAATGATGTATATCGTTGGTTAGGAGCTTCTGGTCTTTGTGCTGGTCTTTGTGCTAATACAGACGACGTTGCTGATGCATGGTTCTCTCCAGCTGGTGTTAACAGAGGTCAACTTTTCGGAGTTACTAAACTGGCTTACAATCCTAAGAAAGCTGATAGAGATACTCTCTATAAAGCAAGAGTTAATCCTCTCGTTTCTTTCCCTGGACAAGGTACAATGCTATTTGGTGATAAGACACTATTAAGCAAGCCAAGCGCATTTGATAGAATCAATGTACGAAGACTGTTTATCGTATTGGAAAAGGCAGTTGCTACTGCAGCTAAAGCTCAACTCTTTGAATTCAACGACGAATTTACAAGAGCTCAGTTTAGAAATATGCTTGAACCATTTATGAGAGACGTAAAAGGTAGACGTGGCATGACAGACTTTAGAGTCGTATGTGATACTACAAATAACACTGGTCAAGTAATTGACGCTAATAGATTTGTTGCTGATATCTTTATCAAGCCTTCAAGATCTATTAACTTCATAACACTTAACTTTATTGCAACAAGAACCGGAGTCGATTTCTCAGAAATCGCCGGTAGTTAATTAGGAGAAGAAAAATGGCAATTTTAGGCGTAGATGATTTTAAATCCAAGCTAGTAGGTGGTGGTGCACGTTCTAACATGTTTAAAGTAACATGTAACTTCCCTGCTTATGCTCAAGGTGATGTTGAACTTTCTTCTTTCATGATTAAAGGCGCTCAGTTTCCTTCATCAGTTGTGGCTCCTGTACCTGTATTATTCAGAGGCAGACAACTACAACTAGCTGGTGATAGAACTTTTGAACCTGTATCATTGACTATTATCAATGACACTGGTTTTGAAGTAAGAAACTCGTTTGAACGATGGATGAATGGTATCAGCGAACATAACAATAATACAGGAGCTAGTAATCCAACTGATTATATGGCTGACATTATTGTTGAGCAGCTAAATAAGCAAGGTGATGTTACTAAGACTTATGATATGAGAGGTTGTTTCCCAACAAATCTTTCTACAATCGAACTTTCATATGACAATGAAAACCAGATTGAAGAATTTACTGTTGAGCTACAAGTTCAGTATTGGGAGTCTGGAACCACTTCATAAAAGGGTTATAAATAATATTAGACGAGGGGAGACTAACTCCCCTCCGATAATATTGAGGTAAATAAAAAATGGCAGAACTTTTTGGTTTTGAGATCAATAGAAAGGGCGATAAGCTTCCAGAGCTTCCTTCTTTTGTTCCAAACACAGACGAAGACGGCGTTGGAGTTATCAACACGGGTGGTCACTTTGGCCAGTACGTGGATATTGATGGCGACACTGCTAAAAACGAAGTTGACCTTATTTACAAGTATAGAGATATTGCTTCGCATCCAGAGTGCGATGCCGCTGTTGAAGATATTGTAAATGAAGCAATTGTGGGTGATAATAGATCAGCTCCTATTGAAATTATAATGGACGAACTTAAAGCGTCTGATAAAATAAAAAAAGCTATTAAAGGCGAATTTGAAAATGTAATATCGCTATTGCATTTTAACTCATACTCACATGATATTTTTAGAAAGTGGTATGTTGATGGTAGATTGCCGTACCATGTTATTATTGATAATAATAATCCTAAAGCAGGTATTAAAGAATTAAGATATATTGACCCAACTAAGCTCAGAAAGATTAAAGAGGTCGAAGAAGAAAAAGATCCAAAGACTGGGGCTAAGTTAATTAAGAAATCAGAAGATTACTTCTTATTTCAAAATGACGCGATGCAAGGTAATGGCGAAGGTTTAAAAATCCATCCAGACTCAATTGTATATTGTACATCTGGTATGCTAGATCCAACGCGCAAAAGAATTTTATCACATTTACAGAAAGCAATTAAGCCTGTTAACCAACTAAGAATGATGGAAGACTCGCTGGTAATCTATAGAATAAGTAGAGCTCCAGAAAGAAGAATTTTTTATATTGATGTTGGTAACCTACCTAAAGGTAAAGCAGAAGAGTATCTCAAAAATATTATGGGCCAATATAGAAATAAATTGGTTTATGATGCTAAAACAGGAGATATTAAAGATGATCGTAAACATATGTCAATGTTGGAAGACTTCTTCCTACCACGTAGAGAAGGTGGTAGAGGTACAGAAATTTCAACACTCCCAGGAGGAGAGAATCTTGGACAGATCGACGACATCATATACTTTCAAAAGAAACTTTATAAGTCACTTAACGTTCCAGCAAATCGTTTAGAGCAAGAGTCAGGATTTAATCTAGGTAGATCTACTGAGATATCTAGAGATGAAGTTAAATTTAAGAAGTTTTTAGATAGATTAAGAAAGCGATTTAGCGATTTATTCTTACAATTATTAAGAACACAATGTTTATTAAAGGGTGTTGTTACTAAAGAAGATTGGGCTAATTTTAAAGAAGATATCACCTTTGACTTTATTGAAGATAACTACTTTAGTGAACTAAAAGAAGCTGAGATTTTAAGAGAAAGATTTGAAATGTTAGCACAAATGGATGAATACGTTGGAAAGTATGTTTCTAATGAGTGGATTCGCAAAAATGTTTTAAGACAGTCTGACGATCAGATTGAAGAAATTCAAAAGCAAATTGCTGATGAAAAGGCTTCAGGGGAAATCGAAGACGAAGATGATCTTGAAATTTAAAATATTATAAATATATAACATAGGAAACTAATAATGAGTATTACAGATTTAATTGATAATGTAAAAGGCGGGGACAATGTTCAAGCCGCTAAAGATTTTAATAGTATTATGGCAGATAAATTAACAGCTGCTATGGATGCTAAGAAGATCGAAGTAGCATCTACATTACAAGATAGACAAGCCTCTAAAGAAGAGGAATAACTAAACGGAAAGAAATATATGAAGCTTATTGCAGAATATAATGACAATAACTTAGAAGTTATTGAAGAAAAAGTTAATGGTAAAAAGACTCTCGTAATTGAGGGTGTTTTTATGCAAGCTGACGCTAAAAATAGAAATGGCCGTATATATGAAAGATCTATTTTAGAAAATGCTGTTAACAAATATGTAAAAGAACAAGTAAGTACTGGAAGAGCTGTCGGGGAATTAAACCACCCTGAAGGTCCTTCCATTAACTTAGATAAAGTTTCACATAAGATTACTGAACTCAGGTTTGACGGAAGTAATGTTATAGGAAAAGCATCAATCTTAGAAACCCCTATGGGTCAGATCGTAAAAGGTCTACTTGAAGGCGGCGTAAAGCTTGGTGTATCAAGTCGTGGTATGGGAAGTCTTGTGCAAAAGAATGGCGCTATGTATGTGAAAGATGACTTTATGTTGTCTACAGTAGATATCGTTCAAGACCCTTCAGCCCCAGAGGCATTTGTCAATGGAATTATGGAAGGTGTTGATTGGGTATGGAATAATGGTGTACTTTGCCCACAAGAAGTTGAGAAAATTGAGACTGAAATCAAGGAAGCTCGAAACATGAGATCATCTGATGTTGAGATTAAAGCTTTTAAGAATTTCCTCTCTAAACTTGTAAATTCTTAATAGGAGAATAAATTATGTCTAATGACGAAATGCAAAACGATTTAGTCGAAGACGTATCAGAAACTGAAGAGCTTACTACCGAGGAGCTCGTTGAAGACGAACAAGTTCAAGACGAAGAAATCGTAGAAGCTAGTGATGACGCTAAAGAAGAAGGCGATGACGAAGAGGAAGAAGTTGAGGAGTCTGCTGATGAAGAAGACGACGAAGACGAAGAGCCTGTTGTTGAAATGCCTAAAACTAAAGCTGCTATCATGGCATCAGTAAATGATATGTTGAAGAAATCGAAAAAAGAAGGTGCACAGAAAATCTATGCGTCAGTTATGAAAGTAATTAACGCGCCTGATGTTGAGGAATCTGTAGTAGTTGCTAAGGAAGACGTTAACGTTGACCATATTGACTATTCTGAAGACCTTGACAACCTAGTTGCTGAAGAAGCTACTTTGTCAGATGGTTTCCAAGCAAAAGCTGGAATTATCTTCGAAGCTGCTTTGAAGTCTAAAGTAGGTGCAGAGATCGAAAGATTAGAATCTGAGTACGTTCAAAACCTTGAAGAAGAAGTAACCGAAATCAAGTCCGAGCTAGTAGAAAAGGTAGATTCATACCTCAACTACGTGGTCGGTAACTGGATGGAAGAAAATAAAGTAGCAGTTGAAACTGGTCTTAGGACTGAGATCGCTGAAGACTTTATGGCTTCTTTACAATCAGTGTTCAAAGAACATTACATTGAGGTTCCAGAAGGTAAGGTTGACCTGGTCGACGAATTAGCCGAGCAAGTTGCTGAACTGGAAGAGTCTCTAAACAAATCAGTTGAAGAAAATATCGCACTCACTGAGTCTGTTTCCGGATTGGAAAGAGCTGAGATTGTACGAAATGCTTCTTCTGGGCTAGCATTGACTGAAGCTGAAAAGCTTGCATCTTTGGTAGAAGATATTGACTTTGATTCAGCAGAATCTTTCGAAATGAAAGTGAATGTTGTTAAAGAGTCTTACTTCAAAACTGAAGCTCAAGAATCAGTAGATGAAGCTCAAAAATTGGTGGGTACTGACGAAGTTTCGGCTGACATCAGTGATACTATGGCTAGATATACATCAGCTATCTCAAAATATAAAAACGTCTAATATAGGGGAAACAAAAAATGTTTAACGCAGACAAAAACTTAATGGAAAAGTGGGCTCCAGTAATCGAGCACACAGATGTTCCAACAATTCAAGATAGTCATAAAGCAGCAGTTACTGCTAGACTATTAGAAAACCAAGAAATCGCAGCTAGAGAAGAAGCTGTTGCTAAATCAGGTACCTTCCTTGGTGAAGATGCTCCTGCTAACGCAACTGGCGCTAATGTAGCCGGTTTTAATCCTGTTCTTATCTCATTGGTAAGACGTGCAATGCCTAACCTTATCGCTTATGATATCGCTGGCGTTCAGCCTATGACTGGTCCTACTGGTCTAATCTTCGCTATGAAGTCTAAGTACAGCACTCAAGGCGGTACTGAAGCTTTGTTTGATGAAGCTAACACTGCTTTCTCTGGAGCTGCTGTTGCTCAAGAAGCTGGTCCTTCTGGTCTAGAAACTGCTGAGGATAATGGCGATGGTTCTTTGGCAACTAACGAAACTGCTGGTGAAATCGTTTCTGATTATGCTGGTGGTCTTTCAACTGCTGCTTCTGAAGCTCTAGGTACTGGTGGTTCAGGTGGTTCATTCGGTGAAATGGCATTCTCAATCGAGAAAGCTACAGTAACTGCTAAGTCAAGAGCTCTTAAAGCTGAATACACTATGGAACTTGCTCAAGATCTTAAAGCAATCCACGGTCTAGACGCTGAAGGCGAGCTTGCTAACATCCTTTCTTCTGAAATCCTTGCGGAAATCAACAGAGAAGTTGTTAGAACTGTAAACAGAACTGCTAAGCTAGGCGCTCTTCAGGCTAACGCTAGTGTTAAAGGTATCTTTAATATCGATACTGATTCAGATGGTCGTTGGTTGGCTGAGAAAGCTAAAGGTTTGATCGTACAGATCGAAAGAGAAGCTAACGTAATTGCTAAAGAAACTCGTAGAGGCAAAGGTAACTATGTTATCTGTTCTT
>VMHT01064522.1_pt1 | contig 15952 bp, 12 predicted proteins | sample 4693611 | NCBI WGS metagenome assembly VMHT01 (sample SAMN12280063, study PRJNA550983) | marine metagenome | isolation source: seawater sampled from same location over 5 years 0.02-0.2 micron viral filtrate | place: USA: collected off the coast of southern California halfway between the port... ... | reverse complement strand
ATTTGATAAAGGCGATGATGATAGTTTAATACTTTATAATGCATCGGTACCACCAGAGTTTGAAGGATTATCCAGTCAAAACTTTGGTAATGTTTACAGTTATACCTTAAATAGAATTAACGGTGGCCCAGTTGTTACCGAAGCATTGCAATCAGATCTTGATGTATTATATCTTAAATCTGCAAGAGTAAGAAGTAAGTATGAAATGCAATCAATGATGCCTAAAGCATGGGTTGACAACTATGATGTTAATGGTTGGGCATACTTAGAAAACGGCAAGGTCATTTATAGAAAAGACAAATTAGTAGATAGTTCAAAAATTAAATCAGCATTGATATATGATAATGTAACAGGCGAACGTGTAACAGATGTATTCTTAAATGATCCGTTTAAGAATGTGTTTATGCCAGAAGTAGATAGAAACTTAAAATACATATCAGAGAGTGATCCAGTATACTATGCAGATGATAGTAGTAACTTCAGCAAAAATAATGTTGGTGAGTTATGGTGGAACACATCTACTATGAGAGTACGTTGGTACGAACAAGCAGAACCAGATTATAGAAGACAATATTGGGCGTCATATGTAGACGGCTCACAGTTTGACGTATATGAATGGGTCGAAAGTACAGAAACCCCAATTGAATATACTGGTCCAGGTGTACCATTTGATGTTGAAAAATATTTAATTGATCAGAGATATAATAGTGCAACCGGTACATACAGCAATTTATATTATTACTGGGTCAAAGATTTACAGGATATTCCTAATGCAAGTGATAGGACTGCAAGTGCTTCAAGTGTTAGTCAGCAAATTGCATCACCTAAACTGCAAAGCATTCCAACATTTGGTGCTATATCAAATAATAGTATAGTCCTTAATAATGTTAAATCTTATCTAAATGATGATGAAAATGTATTCCAGGTAAACTTTAGAAGAACTGATAGCAAATATAAGAATAAGCACGAATCATATATATTGCTAGGCGAAAAGAATATATCTGATGCTATACCTACAGAATTATACAATAAACTAATTGATAGTTTAGTTGAGGAAGACATACTAGGTAAAGTAGTTCCAGATCCGTTCTTAAACAAATTTGAAAGATACGGTGTGTCTATAAGACCTAGACAAAGTATGTTTGTTAATCCTGCTAATGCTAGAAGAGAAATGGCTTACTTTATTAACAATGAATTAAAAAATATCAAACTTACAAGTGATGCGTACAAAGGCTGGAATTCAACCGTAGCAACAAATACATATTATGAAATTATAGACTGGGTAGAACAAGGTTATAATACAAACGATGTTAAAGCAAGAGCAAATGTTAAGTCCATTAAAGAAATGAGAGGACTGAAAGTCGTGTCAGATGGTGCATTTATAAGATTAGTTGGTGCTGGTGATAACCCAGACACATTCTATGAATACGATGCAAGTATTAATGATTACAAATTAGTAAAAATTGTCAATGGTACAATGAAGTTCAAAGACGAAGTATTTGGTCCTATAACTCCAGGCTTAACAGTTGAACTAAGACAACTGCTAGATGCAATCACAGACCGTATATTTAAGAATACAAACTTACAGAATAGACTGTATTTCTCAATGCTAAATTATGTTTTAACTGAGCAGTATCAAACAGACTGGTGCTTTAAAACAACATACTTTAATATACGTCAAAGTGCAGAAAACTTAGTGCAAAGTGCAACAACTAAGATTGATACATTTGATAGTATTGTTAAAAGTATAAAAGACAACAAGCCATATACAAGTAAATTAAGAGACTTTGAGGACAGAAAGATTAGCATTGATTCACTAGGATCTTTTGCAACTGATTTTGATAGGCCTCCATACCAGCCAGACTTAACCGTAGCATCTAGAATATTAGATGACGGTAATAGTTCCGACGCTCTTATTTTAACAAATAATGAAGACTATGTCAACTGGACAAACAATTACAGTAATAACAGTACTAAGATTAGAACCATTACAGAAAAAATATTCTTTGATAGAATAGACACTGAGATTTCACCAATTAATAATGTTGGTGTTTCTAATATGGCAACTGGTTATGGACAACCACAGTCTAATACAAGTGCAGAAAGAATGGAACAATTATCCAATGCAAGTAGTAATGCAACACCAATTAATCACATAGAAAGGGTGTATACATACAATACTGTGATAACAGATTTAACTAAAAAGATTGCAGACACTGATACTTATTCAAGTGATATTATTGCAGGATTTATTGCAACAAGAGATGCTACATTAAGAACATTGGCATTCGGTGATTTCTTTGGCGAAGAATTAGATGCTAATTTATTCTCAAAATCATATTACGATGCTATTGGTAAAGAACTAATGTCAACTGCATTAGGTTATGACTTATTTGGATATGACAGTTCAGGCTTTGATACTAAGCAAGGTGTGAATAATTACACAGTAAACGCCGCAGTACAAAGTGAATTAATTAGAGATACACTAACATATCAAGGTTTTGACAGTAGTACATTCTTTACAGGCCTAACAGGACCTGATATTGCACCTGAACATGCATTGTTTAAACCATTAGAAGGATTACAAATAAATGTTCAAACAAACATGACAGCATATGATGACGACGGCACAGTAGTTGGAAATCAAGATGGCGTATTCAGACCTAAGTCTGGTGCTACACAATTATCAGGTACTTACGGTAGTGCTAATGTTTCGTATAAAATATTTGTTGGAATGAACGGTGCTTCAGAATACATTAGATTAAGTGACAGTAATAAAACAACACTAGCGGCAAATATTACGCCACAGGCTTTGACTATACAATTAGCAGATGCAACTGCTATAACTCCACCTTACACAGGAAGTCCAGCAACAGCGGTCTTTATTGGAGATGAACGAATTACATTCGAAGGAATAGAAGGTAATACTTTAACAGGTGTTACAAGAGGAACAAACGGTACATCAGCAGAATCACATGTTATAGGTGAGAAAGTATATGATGCTACCGAATCAAATAACATAAACTCAAGTGCTTTTGCATTCGGAGGAAACTCAGATCCAGAGATCACATTATGGACTGGTAATACAGGATTATCACTAGCAAATGCAGTGACATCTATTGCTAAGTTTATACAGGCTGGTCCAGGGTCATACTTTGACTAATATTTAAAGCAGTAGTTTAATAAAGAGATAAATACCTATATGAAAGAAGAAAACGCAACAAACGAAAATAAAGCAACAGAGCAAGTAGATACTACAATTGGCTTTAATGTTTCTGGTCACATTTTAATCAGAGACAAGGAAACAGGCGAGGAGATAGTTAATAAACGTAATGCTATACATTATGGTAACTTAGGCTATTTGATTGCGAATTCAATAGGTAAAGGTTTAAGTGCTTCTACCGGAGTAGCACCAAACGACTATGTACATTTTATGGCATTTGGTAATGGTGCATCTAGTGTAGATAGCACAGGAAAAGTTTTATACAAAAGTACAAATACCAGTGAAACAAGGGAAACTGACGCAACATTATATAGAAAGACTTATGCAAAAGTTGTCAGTGATACAGATGCAAATGGTGACAGAACCAATAATAAAATAGAAGTCATTGAAGGTTCTGGCTTTACAGATTTAAAAGTTACTTGTACACTTGGTCTAAATGAGCCTGCAGGACAGGATAATTTTGATACCAGTGCAAATAACGAAGGCGATTATATTTTTGACGAACTAGGATTAATGACATTTACAGCAGGTTCAGATGCCACAGTAGCAAGTAGTAGTTCAGAATTACTTACACATGTAGTATTCCACCCTGTTCAAAAATCATTTAACAGAATAATTGAAGTAGTTTATACTTTAAGAATACAGATGACTTAATAGGAAGATATGGCATACTCATTTACATCTACAGACGGCTCAGTAGCAATTACTATAAATGATAATCAGTTAGAGCAATCTGAATATTCTTTGACTTTACTTGGTAAGAATGTTACTAACTATGGTCAAATAATTGCACAAAATACTATACATCAATTAGAAAATTTTGCAAGTACATTAGAGCCTAGTGCAGGAACAAAACTAGTTGGTCAATTATGGTTTGACAAAGGCTCGAATCATTTAAGAGTTTACAAAAACATTGCTGAAAATTGGACGCATTTAGCATATCGACCTTCTCGTGGTGCAACTGATCCTCAATCAAGTAGAGGCAGTAATCCTGAAGATGGTGAATTACATTATGATACAAGTTCAGGCAAACTAAATTTAAAAATATTTGATGATGATGCATGGCATAACGTAATGAGCGACGGTTATATCCGTAGTTTATTTACTGGCAACACAGGTGTAACTTATAATAGTAGCACAGGTCATATTGCAATAGGCCAGGCAGTTGAAACAACATCAAATGTCCAATTTAATAATTTAGTAGTAAGTGGTGATTTAACTGTTAATGGTGCAACAACAACTTTAAGTACTGAAACATTAACTGTTGAAGATAATATTATTGTTCTTAATAGTAATACAACAGGCACACCTTCAGAAAATGCAGGTATCGAAGTTGAAAGAGGAAATTCAACAAACGTTAGAGTTCAATGGAAAGAGGCTGACGATGTATGGCAGTTCACAAATAACGGAAGTGCTTATTACCCATTAGCAACCAGCACAACTGACCTAGCAGAAGGTAATAATTTATATTTTACAAATGCTAGAGCCAGAAGTGCAATAAGTGTTTCAGATGGCGGCGGTGATGGTTCATTATCATATAATAGTACAAGTGGTGTAATTAGTTACACCGGACCAAGTGCCAGTGAAGTAAGGGCACATTTCTCAGCAGGTACTAATACAACATATTCAAATGGTCAATTTAGTATATCAGATGCAACAATAAGAGGAAAAATATCAGTTACAGACTCAGGTGGCGATGGTTCGTTGTCATACAGTAATGGTGTAATAACATATACAGGCCCAAGTGCCGCAGAAGTAAGAGCACATTTAAGTGGTAGCAGTGGTGTTAATTATAACAGTACAACAGGTGCCATAACAGCCGACCAGGCAGAAATTAGACAAATGATTAGTGCCAGCAGTGGTGTTAATTATAACAATACAACAGGTGCCATAACAGCAGATAATTCAGAAATTAGAGCATTATTTAGTGCTACAGGAAGTTTAAGTTATGATAATTCAACAGGTGTATTTAGTTATACCAGAGGCCCAGGCGACATAGAAAGTGTAGGTGCTGGTAATGGCCTAACAGGTGGCGGTTCATCAGGTGCAGTAACATTAAATGTTGGTGCTGGTACAGGTATTAGTGTAGCGGCAGATACTGTCAGTGTTGATATGAGTGCGTTCAGCACAACAAATTTAAGTGAAGGTACAAACTTATACTTCACAGAATCTAGAGTAGTAACAGCAATATCCAATAATGATATTACTACAAAAAATATTGCCGCAACAGGTCCAAGTGGAACTTATAACATTGGATCAAGTAGTGCTAAATTTGGAACCATGTATGCAAATACATTTAATGGTACAGCCACACAGGCTCAATATGCTGACTTGGCTGAGTTGTATTTAGCAGATGCGGATTATGAAGAAGGAACAGTTTTAATATTTGGCGGCGATGCTGAAGTAACAACTTCAAATGTAAACGCAAGTCCGTCAATTGCAGGAGTAGTATCAAATGATCCTGCATATTTAATGAATTCAGAATTACAAGGCGACCATGTAACAGCGGTTGCACTTAAAGGTAGAGTACCAGTAAAAGTAGTAGGAGCAGTTTCAAAAGGTGATGTACTAGTACATAGTGCTACACCAGGCCATGCCGAAGCGGCAGAAAACAACATGAACGTAAATGGACCTAGTTGTATAGGTATAGCAATTACGGAAAAATCAGATGAAGGTGCTGGAACAGTGGAGGCTTTAGTTAAATAATGGCATATACAATCACATCAAGTACAGGAGTAGGATATACTGTTGAAGACGGTACAATTAATAATACCTTCAGTTTAAAGTTAGTTGGTAAAAATGTTACTAACTATGGTCAAGTGTTTGCAGAAAACAGTTTAAGACATTTAGAAAATTTTGCAAGTCCTTTAGCACCAACTCCAAATACAACATTAGTGGGTCAACTTTGGTATGATACTAATGAAAAAGTTTTAAGAATTTATAAAGATTCAACAGCAAAGTGGGTAAGGACTACACCAGTTGTACAGTCAACTGCACCAGCAGATGGCGTGTCTGCAGGAGCAATGTATTTTGATACTACAGATGACAAATTAAAAATCCACGATGGTGTTAGTTACAAAGATTCATCTTATGCAGGTGAAGTAACAAACGAATATTCAAATTTTGGTAATTTAAATACACCTAGTGCATACGGTACAAAATTAAGAAACATTTATCTAAAAGATAGCGGTGATGTACCTAGAGCAGTTAGTGCCTTGGTATATGTGAATGACGGAGAAGCAAGTACTACTAGGCCAGGCGGTGAAACTGTTATGGCTATATTCAGTGATCACTCTACATTTACAGCAAAAGATACAGCAGGCTCATCACATGGTGACACCTATAATTGGTATGATCAATTAGCAGAATCAGATGGTATTGGTATTGAAATCAATCCAGGTATGAACTTAAGGCAGGAGTATGCTAATACTTCTATAGCATTAGCAGACAGAGCCTATAGAGCAGATGGTTTAACAGGAAATATTGTAATTGGTGCAAGTAATGTAGCAATAACATCATTAGTTACTTCTGCAAGTGATATTATTCCTGACGCAGGTGATACATATGACTTAGGTAGTAGCACAAACAGATGGCAAAACATCTATGTTAACGGTATTCTTTCATTAGGACAAACCGGTGGTACAGCAGAAGTTAGAGCAACATCTGCCAATGTAACAACTAGAGTAGGTACTACAGTATATCCTATAACATCATCAAACATTGGTGATGCTACAGTAAACACCATTAGAGTTACAAATTATAAAGGTGGTGCAGGTAATATTAATATCGGTAACGTTATAGCCAGTGGTGCAATAACTTCAGGAAGTTTAGCAGTATCAGGTGGAGCGGCTATAACTGGTAATATTGATGGTACAATTTTTAAAGGTACTACAGCAATATTTACAGGTAATGGTTCTTTTGGAAGTATAACAAACTCGGGTGCAACAACACTAAATGGTTCAGTTATACTCGGTGATGCTACTGCAGATAAGATTACATTAAATGGTCAAATAAATTCTCATCTTATACCTGATACTACTGTTCAATATAATTTAGGTTCTAGTACTAGATACTGGAACGACTTATATGTAAACACAATTAATGCCGCTGGTAACATGACATTCGCAGGCCAGTTAAGACTTACATCAACAAGTAATCCAAGTTCAGTTTCAGATACAAATGCTCCGTTATACTTAGACGGTGGTGCTGTTATAGAGAAAAAACTTTATGTAGGTGAAAACATTACATCAAGTGCTAATGTAATTGGTAATTATTTTGTAGGTACTGCAACTTCGGCTCAATATGCGGATTTGGCTGAGATTTATTCTTCAGATGCTGATTATGAGCCAGGCACAGTTGTTAAGTTAGGTGGTAGTGCAGAAGTAACACAAACAACTACATTTAATGATCCAGAAGTATTTGGTGTTGTTAGTACTAACCCAGCATACTTAATGAACGCAGAAGCAGAAGGTGTTGCAGTTGCATTAACAGGTAGAGTACCTGTTAAAGTTGAAGGCCGTATTAAGAAAGGCGAAAGACTTGTAAGTGGCAGTAAACCAGGCTATGCAAAAGCATTAATGAAAAATGAATATGACATGCGATGCATAATTGGTAGAGCATTACAAGACAAAGATACTTTTGATGATGATGTAGTTGAAGCAGTTATTGGCGTCAAATAATTATTAAATTCCCCCCAAGTTAAGATAACTAATAGTATGAAAGGAGACTATTGGCTATTTTTTGATCAAGCATTAAGTTCTGATTGGTGTGACTACATTGTAAATTACGCCACAGAAAATTATGAGCCACGTGATGCTGTAATAGGCTTTGAAAATGCAAAACAAGAAGACACATATCGCAAAAGCGAAGTACGTTGGCTCAACCCTAAAACTGAAGATGCAATAGTAAAAGAAATTTGGTACTATGCTAATCAAGTTAATAGAGACTCGTTTGATTTAGATTTACGTTATGTTAACGATATACAGTTTACAAAATACATAGGTAATCCAGATAATCCAGGCAAATATGATTGGCATCATGACGTTGACTGGGCAGAAAGCAGAGCATTCCATAGAAAGTTAAGTTTAGTTTTTCAATTGAGTGATCCTAGTGATTATGAAGGCGGAAGATTTGAATTCGATAACACATTACCGCAGTTACCAGATGAAGCATTTAAAAAAGGTTCAGTAATTGTATTTCCTAGTTTCCACAGGCATAGAGTAACACCAGTTACAAGTGGAATAAGACACAGTTTAGTTACGTGGGTGGAAGGTCCACATTGGCGATGAAACATTATTATATAAATTTAGAAAGAAGACCAGAACGAAATCAAAATATGATTGACTTGTTTGCTAAACTTGAAATAACTGATTACGAAAGAATTGAAGCAGTAGACGGTAATTTAGTTGATTACAGCAAAGTATTAAGTAATGGTATGCAAGTATGCAAAAGTTGGTTAGACCCTTTAGAAGACAGACCGTTAACTACAGGCGAAGTTGGCTGTATTCTAAGTCATATTGTAGCATGGTCTAAAATAGTTAAAAGCGGAAAGCCAGGCATTGTTTTAGAAGACGATTTATTTCACAACAGTGACAAATATAATTTAACACAAATAGAAGAAAGACTAGATGAATTTGATTTAGTGTATTTGTCAAAGTGGAATATGGATATGGAAATGGTAGGCTTTGATGATTTATTTGAAAAGCCAGGATATTGTTATTGGACTGCCGGGTATGCCTTAAGTGTAAAAGGTGCCCAGATGTTATTAAATGATGTAGGATTAAACAACTTAATACCAGCAGATGAATATTTGCCAATGATGTTAGGGACAAGTCCTTTGTTAGATCAGTATCCACAGTTTAAAGAATTACCTAAACTAAAAGGGTTAGCATACAAAGAAAATATTTTTCATCCATATAAAAGAGAAACAGAAATTGGCAGGACTGACACAGAAACCGCAACAACATTTAAAGAATGGAAAAATTTTAAACTTCTTACAGTTGCAACAGAAAGTGCTAAAGCAGAAAATTTAATTAAAAGTTGCGAAGTACATGGCCTAGAACTAGAAATGCTAGGAGTAGGCGAACCATGGGAAGGCGGTGTTATGGCTGACGGTCCAGGAGGTGGACACAAAGTTCATTACCTTAGAAGTAGATTGCGTAATGTTGACGACAATGATATAGTAATGTTTGTAGATGGTTATGATGTAGTCATAAACGATAATCAAAATGAACTAATTAAAAGATTCAAACAGTTTGGAGCAGATGTAGTGTTTGCCGCAGAACCAATGATATGGCCTGATAATAGTATTGCAGATCAGTTTCCACAAGTACACACAAGAAATAGATATTTAAATAGTGGTGCCTTTATCGGTAGAGCAGTTATAATTAAAGAAATGCTAAAAAATGATATCAAGAAAAAAGATGATGACCAATTATATTATCAAAAATTATTTTTAAGCGGCAAGTATAATATTAGATTAGATGTAGAAAACTATTTGTTCCAGTGTGTAAGTGGTAGTGCAAATAGTTTAACTGTAACAGACAGTAATCAAGTTTATAATTCAGAAACAGGTTGCTATAGTTGTGTACTACACGGCAATGGCGGCGATCAAGATAAAGAAGCATACACAAGATTAGTAAACTTATTACTTAACAAAGGTGCTATTATTCCAATTAATATTGCTAGATATAATAAATTATGGACAGTAGCAGATGATATTGTAGCATTTGAATACATGACACCTCAAATGTGCGATGACTTAATTGGTGCATGTGACGAACACGGTGGTTGGGAACCAAGACCCGACGATGCCTACCCGGCACAAGAAATAAGAATACAAAGTTTGTGTCCTAGTTTATACAAACATTTAGACAATCATTTAACTAAAAACATATGGCCGCAACTAGAAGCATACTGGCCACCAATGAGTATGTACGGAATAAGAGACTTTTTTGCTATGCGATATAGTTTAGACACACAAACAGAATTAGCAATACATAATGATGCTAGTATGGTTAGCGGAAGTGTAAAATTAAATGATAATTATCAAGGTGCTGAATTAACTTTTCCTAGACAGCATTTCACAAACAGGCACATTACACGAGGTATTATGTTGATGTGGCCTGGTCAAGTTACCCATCCTCATGTGTGCGAACCTTTAGAAGAAGGCGTTAAATACAGTCTTACATTGTGGACAAAAAGGTTTACTCAAGACACATAAAGTCTTATATTTGATAAATACATTTGTACAAAACGTTATCGCAAGATAACAACTAAATCGATTTAGGAGAAAACAATGGCATTATCAACCATGACAAATAGATCAGCAGGTGCTACAATTACTGCATCTGACTGGGACGTTGCAAGGAATAATATTTTATTAATTACTGGAACACCAGGAGGCTCAAACGAAGGTTGGGGTCAAAGTTGGAGTGTATACAATCCAGCCGCAGGTGCAACGATTACCGACACAAACACTAATGACATAATTAATGCCGCTCAGGATATTGCAGTCTATACGGGTGCAAGTAACAACGTTTCTGACGTTAGTGACGGTGCTACAATTCAAGATACTGATTTGAACAATATTCAAAGTACAATTACTAATGGATATAACAGTAGACTTACAGCCTCAGGTTCATACTTGTCGCAAGAATCCAAGAATACTAGTTCTAGAACATCAGCATGGAGTACTACTGTTACTCATGATTGTACTGTAACTTTTGGAAGTGCCGCATTAAGAAATGCATTCTTTAATGCAGGTGGAAGTTTATACTTTACAGCAAGTAGAAGTGGCGGTGCAAGTAATGATCAGAACACAGACTGGACTAACATGTTAAGTGCTATGGGTACAATCAAAATGAATTATACTCAAACTACAGCAAGTTCAGGTTCAACTACCAGTTTAGGTAATAATGATTTAACAACAAGTTATCAGACTATTTTTACTAAAGCAGGTTCAGGTTCATACTCAACTAACTATTACAAAATTGAAGCAAGAGCAGATAGTTCAACAGTACTAAGATTCTTGATTACATTTGGTGACTCACATACAGGTAGAGGATACTTTGATAGTGTTGACGGAACTTTAAGTAGTGTTATTGGACAGTACAGACCTAATAGTGGAACATTACCAAATGGTTATACTGTTACAGTTGCTACACCGAGTTACGCAACAAACTCAGATTTATAATAATAAATAGTTATATAAATTAACACCACACAGGACTTGTATGAGCGAAAGACTGACAAAGGCATTAGAATTCGCCAATTATCGGCAAACATTAAACAATCAGATAGCCTCGTTGAGATCAAAAACACAAACGAGGCTTATCCTTTCTACAAACGGTGGTACATTTACTGTATCACAAGAACTAATTACATTTGTAAATACACTAATAGAGAAAGAATATAACGATAGTATTCTCATAGATAACTATGAAAATCCTATTCACATAGAAGATTTATCAGTATTCTTAGATGAATTACTAAGTAGATACTTTGAAGTTACAAATGATTATCATGCAGAATATGTCAAGTTAAGAAAGGCTCGCAAAGTCCATAAACTAATAGACATAGATCTCGATGACGACTAAAGGATTTTTATTATACGCTCACAACAATGAAGAGATTGAGTATTTAAAACTTGCCTGTGTAACAGCAAGTATGATCAGATACAATCTTGGCGAGCATAGCATTACAGTAGTTACTGATCAAAATTCTTATGACTACACGTCTAAAAATATCAAAGTAGAAGATTATATAGATAATATAATTATTGCTGAAAAAGATTTAGACTTCAAAGCAAAAAATCATCGCAACTATAGAGACACTAATCATAGTGTAAAAGTATTACCTTTCTATAATGCTAACAGATGTGATGCATACGATATATCACCTTATGACGAAACAATAGTAATGGATGTAGATTACTTAGTACTCAGCGACAGTTTAAATGCTTGTTGGGGTCACAAAAATGATATCATGCTACACAGAGATGTGCAAGACATACAATTTGGTAGATCAGAATCATACAAAAGAATTAGCGACTTTAGTATTTCTATGTACTGGGCAACAGTAGTTTATTTTAAAAAGACACCTTATGTAGAAAGTTTTTTTAATGTAGTCAAAGACGTAAAACAAAATTGGAATTATTATAAAGACTTATATGAAATACCAGGTATGCTTTATAGAAACGATTACAGTTTTAGTGTTGCCGCTCATGTAATGAATGGATTTAAAAGTGAAGCACAAGAACAATTACCAATAGAAAAAATGTATAAAACATTTGATTGGGACGATATACATGAAGTAAATGGCGTAAATGATATTACTATGTTTTTAGAAAAACCTAAATCAAATGCAGACTTTCAATTAGGCAGATGGAAAGATGTAGACTTGCACATAATGAACAAATGGGCATTACAACGAAATGCTGATAAACTATTGGAGATGTATAGTGCCTAAATACTTTGTATCTTCTGGCTGTAGTTTTAGTGATACTTACAGCACTGAATTTAAATTATGGAATGACTTTGTAGCAGAGTATTTAGATTGTGAATTAATATCTAGAGGTGTAGGCGGTACCGGTAATCAATTTATAGCACATAGTTTTATAAATGCAATGAAACAAAAATTAGATGATGGCATTGATGCAAAAGATTTATTTGGAATTATACAATGGAGTTTGATTCATCGATATGCATTTCCAAGTGGCGATGAACAATTAAACGATAACCCAAACATATTTTATGGAGATAGAGTAATGTATCCAAGAACGTTCACTGATTATGATTCGGTTGCAAAAGAGGACAATGGTTGGGTAAGTATTGCTCCATGGCAAACTAATCAAGATACTGCAACGCAAACACCTGACCTGCATAATCTATCTACACAATATTACACACATATACAGAATTCTCACACAGATATTTTAAATACATTATCTATGTACAGTTTGGTAAAATCTTTCTGTGATAGGCACAACATAAAGGTAATGTTTATTTGGCTAGACGAAAAAGACAGGCAAAAAGTGTTACATCCAGAGCATACTTGGATCTATGATCATTTAACATCGCATATTGAAAACAGTATAGACTTGCCTGGTATAAGGCAACAAGTAATAAAGTATGAAGATCAAGTAGAAGGCGTATGGGGACATGATGATTATCGAGGCCACCCAAACGAAGTAGGTCATAGAATGTATTTTGAAGAACACATAAAGCCGGAGTTAGCAGATGTCTAAAGGTTATATTGTTATTGCACAAAACTCTGAAGATACTAATTATCTAAGAATGGCTTATGCTCTTGCATTAAGTCTAAAAATCACACAATCAAAAGTAAGTAACTTAGCAGTATGTGTTGAAGACAAAAGTACAGTACCTGAAAAGTACAAAAAAGTATTCGATCAAGTAATTGAAATACCATGGACTGACGATGCAAAAGATTCAGATTGGAAAATAGATAATAAATGGAAATACTATTACATGACGCCATATGATGAAACAGTTATATTAGATGCTGACATGATTTTTCCAACAGATGTTAGCCATTGGTGGGACGCATTAGAAGAAAAAGACGTATGGGCGACAACAAATATAAAAACATATAGGGGCGAAACAGCAGACCCTAGCAGTAAATATTATAGGGAATATTTTATAAAAAATAATATGCCAAACATTTATACTGCATTCTTTTATTTTAAAAAATCAGATACAGCAAGTGAACTGTTTAAAATGATACAGTTGATATTTGAAAATTGGCAACGTTTTTATTTTAAATATATGCCAAACGGTAAACCAAATAAACTAAGTGCAGATGTTGTGTATGCATTAGCAATACAATTATTAGGATTAGAAAGCGAAACAACAGTAGATGATTTAACAGAGTTACCTACATTTACACATATGAAAAGTTTTATACAAGACTTACCGGGTGGATCGTTATTAGATGAACGTTGGACATTAAGTATTCCAACATACTTTAGTAGTGTATCAAATTTTAAGGTAGGAAACTTTCAACAGTATTATCCATTCCATTATGTTGATAAAGAATGGCTAAGTAATGATATTATAGAGACATTAGAAAATGAAGTTAGAGGACTTAGAAAAGGCTAGAAAGGCCCAACAAAGAAGTGACCGCCATGTCTATTTTGATGACACTGGCAATATAGTCTACTATGGTAGAGCAGAATCTGATGACTATGCTCAATACAATCATGCATTATTTACATATGAACAATGTTTAATTTTTGAAGATCCTAAAAACGATAAATCTACAAACGATTTTTTAGTTTTAACTAATCCTAATGATGAAGGTGTGTTTTCATTTGTAACTAAAGTTATAGAATTAGAAAAATTTAAATCTGCGACCAAGATGCTATCGCAAATTAAAGTTTCTGATATAACCGAATATGACATAAAAATAGTTACAGACAAGAATAAACTGTCAATTAATGTCAGCGAGAAACTAAAAAAGAATGTCACAAAAAATGTAAATATTGATAACTTTTCATTTAAAGGCGAAGAAAGAATAGCAATACATGTTACTAGTTTAAACGATCCACATTTCTTATACGACAGCATTGAGGTATCTTTAAAAGAATTATTTCAAGTAGACAAGTTAGAATTTGCACTCGATGTAGATACAGAGGATAAAAGCATTTACACAAGAAAAATATTCGACAAGTATATCAGAGTCGCATAGTACCTATACAAAATCAAGATAAATATGTGTATATTATTAGGACACACATATGGCAAAAATAGACGTCACAGAGTTAGACATATTTTATATTTCATACGACGAACCCAACTGCGAAGAAAACTGGGCAGACTTATTAAATAAAGTGCCGTGGGCCAAACGTGTCCATGGTGTTAAAGGCTTTGACGCCGCTCACAAGGCATGTGCAGAACAAAGTGAAACGGATCGATTTATCACAGTAGATGGTGATAACATTGTCATGGACGAATTTTTTAACCAAGCATTAGAATTTCCTGAGAAAGATCATGATGGTAACGACATATCAGAAAGTATTTTTAGTTGGAATGCAAAGAATTTACTTAATGGATTAGTGTATGGCAATGGCGGACTCAAGTGTTGGCCTAAAGAATATACACTAGGCATTAACACACACGAAGCCGCAACAGACGGTGAAGGCATGGAGTTTTGTTGGAAACTTAACTACATACAAATGAATGATATCTTTTCAGAAGTACATCAAACTGCTTCGCCCTTCCAGGCATTTAGAGCAGGTTTCAGGGAAGGAGTTAAACTTAGTTTAGACCAAGGTGCAAGAGTATCACCTCATGTATTCCATGATAAGATATGGTATGGTAATTTTAACAGACTAAATGTTTGGTGTAACATAGGCACAGATGTAGACAACGGTTGGTGGGCAATATATGGCGCAAGGCTAGGTTGCAAAATGACAGTACTAACTGATTGGGACACAAATCAAATATCAGATTACGATTGGTTTAAAGGCTTTTTTGAAGAAACAAAAAGCAGTATAGAAAGCGATGAACATCTAAAACAACTTGTTAATGAGTTAGGCGAAGAAATAAATGAGGAAGTTCAAGGCATGATGCTGTTTGAACCAAACGATCAAATGAGTAAATTTTTCAAAACAACTTTTGTCAATCCTAAAAGATGGGGAGCAATGATAACTGAAAGGCAAATCCAAGATCTTTTAGAGCAAGGCTTAATAGGTACATGAAAAAAGTAGCA
>VMHT01162893.1_pt1 | contig 15953 bp, 11 predicted proteins | sample 4693611 | NCBI WGS metagenome assembly VMHT01 (sample SAMN12280063, study PRJNA550983) | marine metagenome | isolation source: seawater sampled from same location over 5 years 0.02-0.2 micron viral filtrate | place: USA: collected off the coast of southern California halfway between the port... ... | reverse complement strand
GTGTGTATTTATGGCTCAAGTATGGGTGGCTATGGCGCGATATTAAATGCTGACAGGTTAAACGCTGATGCTGTTTATGCGAATGTACCACAAATTCGATTATTAGGTTCTACATATAGTGAGCTTGGCATGAAGAAATATTTTCATGCTGCGCTTGGAAAAGAACCGGATGACATGTATAATGATTTAAACAACTATATTAGAACAGTTAAACGAAAATATCCTCTATTTTTTATCTGTGAGAACAGATTCGGACAGAGAGATTATCTTCAACAACAAACAATGAGTTTCGTGGGAACTCTGGAAGAATTACAAATTAATTTTCACTTAGAGATTGTACCTACTTCAGGACATAACAAAAATTTAGGACTTAGAGAGGTTAGGTCATTATTCGAAAAATACCTGCCACAATTAAATCATCTTATCGAACAATGATATTCCATAAAATTAAAAGTTTCAATAAATGATTTATCGATGGCATTCGTTTTCCAAAAATTGAAGAGGTAATTTGATTACTGCCGACCAGCATCAAACATTTCTCTTAAGCTACCATCTTGTAGCATTTCAAGAGCAATATCAGAGCCACCAATCAATTCACCGTGAACGAAGATTTGTGGCATGGTTGGGAAATCAGACCAAGCACAAACAGATGGTATCGCTCTTGGGTCTGTCAAAATGTTGACTGCAGCGAATGGCTCGCCCAATTGCTGTAGTGCTTGTGCAGCACGATTAGAAAATCCACATTGTGCATTGTTAGGTGTTCCTTTCATGAACAATACCACGGCATGTTCGTCTACTATTGCTTGCAATTCTTTTTCTGTCCAATCCATATTTTTCACTCCTTATTTTTCATGATTCTTTTGATGTGGACGCCTCGTCCACCACCGTGAGGGTCAAATGCAGTATCGCCTGCAGTTTCAGCTTGCTTTGGAGTCATGCACTTTAGGTCAAGTGCGTGAACTGGATGCGGGATATGTTGCTTCATCACCGCAAGAACTTGTTTTTGGCGTTGCAGGGGCCTTACGCCTTCGAACTCTTCCGAGATGATTCTAACGTGAAAATGGTCGCCTGAGCCATGTAAATCAATTACTTCTACAACAGCATTAGGAACTGCCTTCAAGACTTCAGCCTTTACCCAACCAGCGTCTACCATTGTCGCACCTCGACAGTGCCTTACAAAACCATCATTTGAACATGTGGTATAGAGTATCCTTCAAATGAAACAGGTTAAGGCATGAATATGTCCGAGCCAGTCGCTGATGAAACTGGTCGAGACCTGAACATGGGCCGGGATTCAAGTTGGTTGATTGGTGCCGACATTTTAGCCGTATTTTTAGCGCTAATCGGCCAAGTTGTACTAACCCGCGCTTTGATTACCGAAGATTATGGTATCTTCATTATCGCACTCGATGTCTTTGCAACAACATTCCTCATCATCGATTTGGGGCTACCTACCATCCTAACTCGCGATGGGGCAAATTGTGTCAATAAGATCTGGGATGCAATTTGGCGTATTTACCGAATTCAACTCATTTGCATGATCCCGTTCGTTGTTATCGCATTATTTGGAGCAACCATCATTCTTGATGATTGGACTTCGTATTTCCCGGTAATTGTAACATGTATGCTGGTTGCAGTTGCACATATTTTCTCTTATGCCCCTCGCTCTGGACTGCGTGCCGCAGGTTATGCATGGATGGAAGCATGCACTAAGGTAATTGAAAGGTTGATTGCTGTTGCTGGTTACTTAGTCCTGTACTACTTAGGCAGCAGTTCAGTCGACAGTTATGCAATTGCATTCTTGATTGGTGCATTAGTAGGGCTTCTTTCAGCGATTCTATTAGCTAGATTTGCACTGAAACCAAAGTCAAATAATTATCAATGGCGAGACCTTGATGAGTGTTGGATAGATAACAAATCACTGATTTTGCAATCGCTCCCGTTTGCTGTAACACTTGGAATTCTACCATATGTCATTAGGATTGAGAAATTCATCGTTGCTGGGACCATGGGGGTTGATTCGGCAGCATTATTCCATGTTGCTCAGATTGCTTGGTTGGCAGGATTAGTTGTGCCCCAAGCCTTGCGTGCAGCATTATTACCGATTCTAGGCCAAAACAGAAGTGATGAAAAGAAATTCTTTGCTTCGATTGAGAAGTCTCTAGATTTATGCTTTGGAATATTACCAATAGGTTTGTTTGGCGGTGCGTTGTTGATACAGTTTCTACTTCCTATCGCCTTTCCTGAGCAATATACTGACGGCACTATAGGTCCTTCAGCCGTTGGATTATTCATGATTTTATTGATCGGATGGTGTCTAACCTTACTCGCTACGCCAAGTTACACCGCTTTACAAGCTGGTGAAAAGCCTTGGAAATTTACGCTGTTCATCGGATTTGTCGTCGTTTTTGGAACTATAACCGGGTTCCTATTAATTGGTTCAATGGCAAATTCACTGACTTGGGGACTATATGCCGCGGCAATTGCATCAACCCTATCCTCTGCTTTCTTACTGCTGTCATCAATTCATCTAGCCAAACTATGGGTAATAGTTCGGCAACGAAAAACTGACTTTTTCGCCGCTGTAACTCTTGCTTCGATTACTTGTTTTGGGTTTGCTACAAACTCATTACTAGCACTTAGCGGTCTGGTCTTATTCATGTTTGTACCACGAGGTTGGAGAGCAATTCTTGCCACTGATTACTGACATAATCAAGTGAATAATTATCCGGCATGTCAAATTTCTTTTGCCAATCTTGTTGTAATGCTAATTCAATAGCATCGGCTAGTTTTACTGAATCATAATCATCAACAAGACAAAATTCCGGCAAATAATCCTTAACATCTCCGACATTTACTGATACTACAGGAGTGCCGCAGGCTAATGATTCTCTGGCAACTAATGGACCTGATTCGCGTAATGAAGTAATCAAGGTCACATTTGCTACTAGCATCCTATCCCAAACTATTGTCCGTGGCTGTTGACGCAATGTAGTGATGCCAATAATCCATCCTCTGCTCTCTAATTCTTCACCTGTTTGCAAAGCAAGATAGTGATTTTTCTCGGGCCGTCTTGGGTCTGCAGGGAACAAGATGTCCAATTTTTCTTTTCGCCAACGGCCCCGCCAATTCTTCGGCTTGGTAAGCCATTCATCCTCTACTGCTGTATGGCATCTAATTACGCTGTGATTGTTGATTGGTTCTCGTTCGGCAATATCTGCAAGCCGCTGTGATACTGTAACGACTTGATCTGCTTGTTTAGCCAAGCGAGAGATGTGATGGCCGATGTTAGAATCTTGGAGTCCAACATCAAAGTCATGTCCGTGAACTACAGCGATCCAAGGAATACTCAGTTGTCTTGCTAGTCTACCAGCTAATTCTGCAACTGGCCATATTGTATGACAGATGATTATCTGTGGTTGCCAATTGTTGAGCCAATTGGATACTTTTTTTGTCATCCGTTTCATACTACCAATGGTGATAGATGGATATGGGTGGCCGGGCAAGCCCCAAAACCTTGGAGCAAGGACATCGACTTGCCCATGCTGAAATTTTACTGGTGCTTTAGCGACGCCAGTGAGAGTAGAGCGCCTAGTTTCTTGGTATTTGAGCATCCTTGGTAATGGATTGACAACTTTTACTTCGTGGCCTTGTGCCTTCAATAATTCCACATTGTCGCTAACGAAGGTACCCCTTGCTACATTCGTTGGCAGGGGGTACATTAGTGAAACAACGAGAATTCGCACATTGTCACCTTTACTGAATCATACTTGAAGGGCTGTTTGTAATATTGCTAGATTTTCTTTTACAGTACCTCGGTCGTTGAATAGACCGGAGCCAACAACGCAATTTGACACACCCCATTCTCCTACCGTGGCGATATTGTGGGCCTTTATTCCACCATCAATCTGAATTTGCACCGGTCTGCCACCGGTTTTTACTTGCTCGTCAATCATTGACTTTAGGCGTCTAATTTTACCCTCAACAGACGAAATAAATGATTGGCCGCCAAAACCTGGATTGACACTCATTACTAGCACTAAATCAATTTCAGGCAATATTTCTGTAATTGCATCTAGTGATGTTGCTGGGTTGAGAACTACTCCTACAGTAGCACCTGCTTCTCTAATTGCCGTAACTAGTCTATGAAGATGAGTTGCTGCTTCAACATGTACTGAAAGATGATTACAACCTGCGTTAATGTAATCCATGTAACAGTCTTCAGCATTGGTTATCATGAGGTGTGCATCGAAAATGACATTGTCTGGTAGAGACTTGCGCAGCGACTTGATTACTGGTGGGCCAAAGGTCATATTTGGGACAAAATTTCCATCCATTACGTCCAAATGAAGTCTGTCAAGACCCGCATCTACTGCCTCTTTACAGGACTCGGCCAAATTTGAAAGGTCCGCAGTCAGAATACTCGGTGCGATTATCATGTGAACAGTCCGGGCCAAATGTTGGATTCTCAAGAGCATTGTGCTAAAAACTGTATTTTCAGCCGCACAAAGTCTCTTAATGCTCCTGTCCTAGGGCGACTTAGTGAGAACATGGGTGAAGTAAGGGCTGTTACCGATTCTGAGTATGAAAATTCAATCAAGGATAGTGAATGGGTGCTCGTAGATTTCTGGGCACCATGGTGTGGACCTTGTAAGGCGTTGGCTCCTGTTCTCGAGCAAGTTGCAAGTGAGAGAGAAATCCTGATCGCCAAGGTAGATACAGACTCGAATCCTGGTAATGCCGGAAAGTTAGGTGTTAGAGGAATCCCTGCATTATTCTTGTACCATAATGGGAGCCTTGTGGCAAAACAGAGCGGTGCTATGCCAAAGCCTGCATTGCTCAATTGGATTGATCAGCACATGACTGCTGATGATTTCTAATTTGGATTAACATCTCTTAGTAACCGCTCTCTAAGGGCTTCATGAAGCCACATTCCATCTTCGAGTTCAATTAGAATACCGTACGAAATCAAGCCTCTTGGAGGTGGCCCCTCCCATTCTGATTGCTTCGCTAATTGTTCCCACGTCAGTGGTTTGTCATAATTCGCTAGAATGGTTAGTAATCGTTTTTCATCTTCTGGTAATTTGAACAAAATCTCATCATCGAGGAACTGTAACCAATCTATATGCACAGATTGACCGTACAGTTCAAACAATTCCAATGCCAATGGGTGGCCGCCTGTTTTTTGAAAAACAGCTTCTAGATCCTCAGAAATCTCAAGTTCTTTCATCCAGTCTTCAATTTCATTTTTCGATAGACCTTGCAGTGCTAGCTCTGAAACCAAGTCTCTGGTATGGACATCTCTGCGGTCGTAAACTGAAGGACGACTTCGAGAAATCATCATTATTCGCAAAGGAGATTGTTGCGAAATCTGTAGCATAGCGCCAAGTAATTTTGCAGAATTCTCTTCGATGTGATGGACATCATCTAGCACAATTAACCAATATGGAGGAGGACCTCCTGGTTCGTCTTTGAAACGCTCACGGATGGTTCTAGCATCGGTCAAGTAAGCCAGTAGCCTCCTCCTGAGCAGATCTACATTTACTTGGCCGCCGGGATTGAGTGGCAGGGTTTCAATCAAGTTGTATGGGTCATGAAACTCATCAATACCAAACCTGTGAAGTAAACTTGTTGCTAACCCGAGAGATGTGTCCCACGGTTGGCATGGGTACCAGCAAACCGACAAATTAGGGGTCTTTTCCATTTGTAAATTAAGCCAGTGAGCCACTAAAGTGGACTTCCCTATTCCGGCAATTCCATGAACCACCATGCAAGGCTTGCGCTCGTCAAACCATCCTTCTAATTCAGTAAATTGTTCATTCCGACCATGAACTACGCGAGTTTCTGGTGGTTGATTGTTGTACGTCGCATGGACGCCTGTTAACGCTTTCAATCGTCCTGGCGAATTAGAGTTCTCTTCATCACTCCGATTAGTTATCGCACCAAATCTAATGTCACCGTAGGTCAAGACTCCTTCATGCTGAGCGTGCATTAAGACTTGAAGCAATGAAATATTAGCGTCTAGTCTTCTAGGAACTGTTGCCGCTTCGAGTTCTAACAAATCTCCATTACCATCACGAATTACAATCATTGTTGATGAAAGTCTTTCTTTTATTTGTAAGACTTTTTCTCTACCTTCGTCCGTAAGTTGCCAAGTCTTTTGCCTTCTATCATCGCCTTTGATGTTTCTCGTATGTTCGGAGACCATGTTTTTTTTCAAGAGATCTCGCATAGTTCTACTGACATTTGGTGGATGTAAAGCGCATGATTCTGCGATTCCGGGCCTAGTTAACTCAGGGCCGACAAAGTATCTATCTGCCTGTACATCATTTTCCAATAAGTGGAGCATTACGCGGTCTTGAACTGGTACATTCACCTTCGAAATGCCTGCGCTCACAATCTCCCGAGATTTTCCTATAACTAAGCAATTGTGATTTATTGCTGAATAAATGTAAGAGCAATTTAACCATAATACCTTTATTTAACCATCATTCCGAGAGTCATGGAAACAAAAGGTAAGGTTTTTGCAGTGCTTATCTTTTTTCTTGCCGCAACACTGCCAATAACTGTTTCAGCAGATTCAGATGGCGATGGCGTAAGCGATTCTACAGATGATTGTATGCGGGCGCCTGGTACTTCGTCAGTAGACAGAGTCGGTTGTCCCGACCGGGACGGAGACGGTATCTCCGACTACAATGACGGATGGGTAGCAAATAATCCTAACTTTGAAAATGAGTTTACCATATCATCGAGTCAAGATTACAACGATGTGGATTTCTCAGGTGATGACCAGTTTGTAGTAACTGGTGATGAAGACGGATGGGTTAGAGTGTGGAACTCCAGTACTCATGTCAATGTTAGGTCTACACAAGCAATAAGCGGCGAGGTTACCTCTGTCGCTTACTCACCAGATAATACAATGATTGCTGCTGGTCTTGACGATGATACAATTGAGTTGTATTATCCTTCTAGCATGACTTCAATTCACGGAAAAATTAGTGTCGATGTTGGAAATGGTGATTACGTATACGATGTTGAGTTTTCGCCAGATAGTTCCCTAGTTGCTGTTTCAATAGGACGGTCTGGTAACGGTGGAACCAATGGCCAGGTAATCATTATACAAACAAGTAATGGACAACAACTTGGCAACGGCATCAACCCTAACGGAGAGGATCGATTTTACGCATCAACTTTCTCACCTGATGGGACAAAGATTGCTGTTGCTGCGAATGGTGATTTCTACATTGTAGATTTAGCTACAAGGGCCACAGATTATTCGATAAGTAGCCCACCATCTGGAATAAACGATATTGATTGGTCGCCCGATGGCAACTACATCTCAATGTGCGGTGCTTGGGAAGGCGCTGGAGCCAGTTTAGACATGTACAAATACGTCAACTCTGCATGGACTCGTATTTGGGAAAACCCCACAACTTCATCTTGTTTATCTGCCGATTTTTCAAGTGATTCAAAGCAAATCGCCAATGGACATTCATACTACCAAGGTGATGGCGGGTCGGTAAAAATTCACACCACTGATTCGGGTCAACTTGTCGACTTTTTCGGAGCACCTGCACCAAACGGCTGTGGAGGAAATAACTGCGGACAAGTAAATGGTCTAACTTGGTCATCTGATGGAACAAAAATTGTTACAACATACGGAAGAGATGACCAAGGCATCCACTATTGGATTGCCGATTTAGACGAAGATAATGATGGTTACAATTCATCTGACCAAGGTGATGGTGTTGTTGATGCATTCCCCTATGATGGAACACAATGGAATGACACTGATAGCGATGGCTATGGCGATAATACAGACCCTGCGATTACACCTGATGCTTGTGTAAGTCAATTTGGCACATCGACACAAGACCGATACGGATGCCCAGATAGCGACGGGGATGGGTGGTCAGACGGTGGCGATTGGGCACCGAATGATCCTGAGCAATGGAAAGATTCTGATGGTGATGGCTATGGCGATGAATACTACTTTGAGGTTGTCAATACCTTCTTCCATATCAACCAAAGAGGTGATGCCTTTCCAAACAACCCAACTCAATGGAATGATACGGACAGCGATGGATGGGGCGATAACTACGGAGACCAATCCTGGGACGAATTTAGAGAATCTGCTTGGCCAGGTGAAATTGTTACGGATGCTACCAAAGTTGACCAGTTCCCGCTGAACCACTACCAATGGGTCGATACAGATGGCGATTGGTGGGGTGATAACCAAGTTGGCGATGATGCAGATGCGTGTCCTACTGTTTATGGAAACTCAACTGCCGATAGATACGGTTGCATTGATACGGACGGAGATTCATACTCAGACCCAACTGCTAATTGGGGTCCAGTATCGTCAACTGGATACTGTCAGGCAGACGGGGTACCGCTTGACCCCACTCAGTGGTGTGACAGAGATGGTGATGGCTATGGTAACAATCAAGACGGCAATAGTCCTGACGAATGTCCTGACGAATTCGGTTCATCAACAATAGACAGAATTGGCTGTCTTGATACTGACGGTGACGGATATTCTGACCAGGGAGATCCGTTTCCAAATGATGAAACTCAATGGTCTAATCGAGATGGGGATTCTCAAGATTGTGGAGGAGATAACCAAACTGGCAACAACCCAGATGTTTTTCCTGATGACCCCACCCAGTGTAAAGACACTGACGGCGATGGATATGGCGATAACGCAGCAGGAAACAACGGCGATGCGTTCAAGTTTGACCCAACACAATGGTCGGATTTTGATGGCGATGGTTTTGGAGATAACAACGGAACTGGTTCGATAAACGGCGACATTTGTCCAACTCAAGCAGGTAACTCGGCGAATCCAATTTCACGAGGTTGCCCTGACAGTGACGGTGACGGATTTGTTGATCCTGAAGATGCATTTCCGCAAAACCCACTACAATGGTCAGACCAAGATGATGACGGGTATGGCGATGAAACAAACAAGCCTGGTGGGGATGATTGTCCCGATACATTTGGTACATCAAGCGAAAATAACCGGTATGGATGCCTAGATACTGATAATGATGGCTGGGCTGATATCGATGACGAATTCCCCGAAGATGGTGAACAATGGAAAGATACTGATGGTGATGGCTATGGAGACAATTACCTCTGGACAATAACCTTCATTCAAGATGAAGATGATGAGCAAAGAATCATCGAGTTGCGCGACCAAAGAGGCGATGCATTTCCCACACTACCGAATGAATGGAGTGATCAAGATGGTGATGGCTACGGTGATAATATCAGTGATGATTTCCCTCTAGAAGCCACACAATGGAGCGATTTTGATGAAGATGGCTATGGTGACAACTTCACCGGTGGCGCTTTCAAGCCTGACGATTGTATTGAAGACTCTGGCACCTCATATCGTGATGTTTATGGCTGCCCTGACTTTGATAAAGATGGAACAAGTGATACGACAGATCCTTGCCCATATGACCCTGACATCTTTGAAGGAAGAATTGGGTCTGTTGTTTGCAAAATAACTGAACCGCAACAAAGTGGAGAGTCAGATTCTGAATCGGCTAGCAGCAGTACAGAACCTACACTTGTCATCATGGGAGTAGCAATATTGATTCTACTATCTGTGATTATTGTTGCTCAATTTTCCAAAACCTTGGCTAAGAATAAATCTCGCAAGGAAAGAATCGATGAAGCAATGGTTAACTCAGCATTTTCTGAAGAGGATGAAAGACGAACTGCTTGGATTGATTACTATGTGGCAAATGGTCAATTAGATGAGGCTAGAGCATTAGGTTGGGTTGGCGGGGAACCTGCTGAAATGCCACAATGGAAAGAATTTGAGATTCAGCAGCAAAAAGCACAAGATGAAGCCATTCCCAATATGGTCAATCTTGATGATATACTATGAATTACGAGCTATTTGACGTCTAGCTTTTTCAGCAAGGCTGTCATCAAATGATAGAAATGGTAAATTGTTCCAATCACTCTCATTATCTATTGAATTTAATGCTTCATTGTTGGCCATGAAATCGACTAGATTTAGCACAGTGGGATTACTACCATCGGCCAATTCATATTGATGCCCCGGTAAAACAACATAGTTGGCATCAAGTTTCAAAAGAAACTCTCGCAAGTATAACAGCGATTTTCGCTGTTTATTTTGATCTCCACCGAATAAATCTGTTCTGCCACAGCGGCCTAAGAATAGACAATCACCGGTAACTACTACTCCATTTCCAACAATAGTTACGTGGCCAGGAGTATGGCCTGGCGTACAGTGTATTGAAAAAGAAAGAGTACCAAGTTGTTGATTAGTCGAGGTGAACTCTTCATGCTGCCACCAAAAAATTCCTTCAGGTTGATAGCCTCGTTCTTGTTCTAAATAATGACATCTAACCGTTAAACGATTTGATGAAAGTTGTATTAGCTCCTCTACTCCTTTGGTGTGGTCCCAATGGCTATGAGTGAGCCATACCTCGGTTAAATCATAATTTTTAGATTGGCAAAAATCATGCCAATATTGGCCATCAAATGGGTCAACTATACAAGCAGTGTTGCTTACATTACAAACTAACAGGTGATTTAGGTTATCCCACTCGCCTAACTGTTGTTGGTATACTGATACCTTATCAGTTTCATAAACTAGAATTGGTCTAGCCATATCTGTAGCCCCAAACCCGCTGATGACCGCTGCCCTTTCAAATGATGAGTCATACTGTGTAACATGGCCGAGGCCCAGAGGTTTGTTATTGCCCTCGTCGCCAGTGTCTTATTTATGTCAAGTTTGCCTCACATTGCCGCAGAGCAAAATGATGAATTAGGATTGACTTTGGAAATTATGAATGATGCAAAATACGGAACCTACATTGAAGGAGAAACCATATTAATCGAAGCAAATTTAGTCAATCATGGCAATTCTGTAGTTTACAAAGAAAATCCAGCGTGCAATGGTTATCTAACAGTAGAAGACAGTAGCGGCAAAACCGTTTACTCTAACTTAGACCAATGTAGGGATCAATCAAGAGATTCACTAATCGAGAAAGGTCAGATTATTGAGCAATCGCCAATTACATGGGATTTCAGATTGTATAATGATTCGTTTGTGGATTCGGGAAGTTACAAAATAACGCTTCATCATAGCAAAATGAATCTTAGCGATAGCATAGTTGTGAGATTTACCGAAAAACCACAAATATACCAAAATATCGTCTTGGAACTAAAGACCAATGAGATTGACACTCACCATCAATATATTTCCTATCTTGTTCAGATAGGGATAAAATATACTGGCACGGAAAATCTCCCGCTTGATAATAATGAGTGTGTGATAAAAATCATGGGAGTGGATTTTACAAACCAAATTGAGTCGTGTTTTAGCGGGACAACCACACTACATGCTAATGAAAATATATATGCGGGTCACATGATTTTTACCGAACAGAACTACAATTTTTCTGAGCCAATATATTTTCAGTTATACGGTTCAGACAATATAAAAACATTGCTTCTTGACGACGAACATCAAAACCCCATGTCAGGTGATGCATATGCTAATTTTGATAAACAACTTAACGACCCAGACTTTGAAGTTCTACACGAAGAACAAAATGGTGAGTTGTTGATTAACTTAAAATCTCTAAATGAAGACCATTTACGCCTTGATGACCTATGCAACATCTCCGTAGACATATACAGAGACCTCGGAGAGTTATACTCAAGTGACAAATTTACCGTGTGTGATAGTGAAGTTAGCTCTACAGAAGTTATCACAAAGGAGATTTATACGTTAGAACTTATCGACGAGGAGCAATGTTTCATACCATTAGGCAAGTATACAGCAGTGATACAAATCGAAGAGGATATATTCTCTTTCGATTTTAACCAACTTAACAAAAACATAGATCCTAAATGTTACTTAGAGAGTTACGATTCCAGTTTCTATCTAACTGTACACAAAAACTCGATTTACACTACAATAGACATATCCTCCCATCAAAACACTCTAAGAATAGATTCTGAATGTCTAGCAGGTCTCAAGATTGAACAAGAATCTAGCGCTGATAATATAATGTCATATTGTGGATACAGCATAGGCAATTTTATTGATTTAGATGGTGAAAGTATCACTTTCGACGAAGAATTAGGCATAGATGGATTGGAATTTGGAGAAAATGTTTGGATACAATTCTCTACTTTTATTGGGCCAACAATACATGAAACAAGATTCGTTCAAACGGATCTTCAACAGAGTTCAACCTCTTCAAATTTCTTCGAAATTAGTGGGGTTTGGAGTCACGTTGAGTATGAACTGGCGGACTGTTGGATGCTCAGTGCCCCGAATTCGATCCATTTGATTGACGCGAGCCAATTATCAACCATGTGGCGCCCAAACTACAACTGGGAAGGAACTTACAAAGTAAAATTAGATCATAAAGGTGGTGGAGACTGTGGAATTTTTGGTATACCAATAGTTGTGATCGAAGAAATTTATCATGAATCTGAACCAATAAAATCGGTTGAAGTTATCGATCAGAATACAGACAAATCCGAAAATATTGACATTGTTAGCGTCACAATAACCGGCACAGCAAGCGCCTCAATTTTAGTCACACTGGTTCTTCTAATATCAAATACAGAAAGTATGCGTATTCCGGTTACATCTGCTGGCTTGTGGATGTTAGCTTTGGTAGGTAAAACTCATGAGACTTCTGACGGAAGATTCCAGAGAGGTCGCCTAATTGGTTATCTAACCGCTAATCCCGGATGTCACTTTAGGGCCTTAATGGCTGCACTAAACATGAGTAATGGACAAATCACACACCACCTCAGATTATTAGAAAATCAGGAACTGATATGGCGAATTAATGATGGAAGATTCGTTAGATACTATCCATTGAACAATTCCCTATACCCTGGCATGAACCCTGATGACCTACCGGTGCCGCCTCTATCTCCTGATCCAAAAAGCCTGCAAGGCAAGATTCTGACATTGCTAGATGATGAGCACCAAATTGGCGAATTCCCTACCCAATCTGAACTTGCAAAAAAGCTGGAAAAGAGTCAGCAACTTATCTCTCACCATCTGAGGACCTTGCAAAAGTATGGCCTTGTTGAGAAGCGAAAGATGGGCATCAAGAATAGGTACAAATTAACCAAAGAAGCGTTGTTTTTACTTGAAACAGATATAGATTATAACAAGATTAGAGATTGATTTCTTTTCTAGTCACACCATCGGTATCAATCTTCCATGGAATATTTGTCCAACCTTTGACATTAAATTGTTCAATAATCTCATTTCTAGAATCTTCTGATGAGAGAATTAATCCAACTACTCCACCACCACCAGCACCCATAGCCTTCCAAGCACTAACCTTATTTTGTTCAGTAAGTATAGCCAATTCTTCCCTAAATGGCTGATGTAATTCTCGGCCTAGAGTGTCTACACCGGCTGAATTCAGGTTCATTGCATCAATCACATCGCTCTTAGATTCTGTTTTCAAACCCCTGGCCATCAATAATCCAGCATCTCGTATTAGATCTAGGCCCTTAGTAATCTCTTGGTCACCTGCTTCAAAACGTTGCCAGACACTCTTGTGTAAATCGCCTGAAACATGGGTTATGTGACTATTAAACAACAACAGATTATTTTCAAGCCAACTACAAAACTCATCGGATGGAGTAATCGTTTCACAGGTTACAGATTCGTCATTAAATGTTAGGTGATTAATGCCACCAAGCGCGCTTGCCCATTGATCTTGGCGACCGCCTTGGTTGCCAAGTAAGGCTTCGAATTGATAGGCAAGTTCTGCAGTCTCGATTGAATCTTGTGCACTGCCCATTATGGTGGTAATGAAGCCTACATTCATCGCTCCACTAGTCCCTAAACCTGAGCCTGTAGGCATATCTGTTGAATATGATAATGATAATCTTCTATGGTCATCTATCACCATCTCTGACCTAACATATTGGTTAATGGCGATGTTTACCACCTCACCTGATTTTTTGCTGCAATAAATTGGAACATCTGTCCAACCACCTGCTAAATCAATTCTTGACGGGGCTCGAACCTCGATTCTTCGGGCCATAGAAATCCTAAATTGATTCGGTTCTTGAATAGTGGGTTTGAAATGGCAACCTACTGTGGCCAACCTGTAGCGGATAGGAGGTGGTGATTTGAGTTACAGCATCGAAAGTGTTGATGAAGATTATTGGCAAAAGAGATGGGATGCTGAGAAAGTATTCGTTGCTAGTGTAAATGAGAACAAGCCTCCGTTCTACTGCCTTGAAATGTATCCTTATCCATCTGGAAAAATGCACATGGGGCACGTAAGAAACTATTCTATCGGTGATGCTGTTGCGCGCTATAAGAGAATGATGGGATTCGAAGTTCTGTACCCGATGGGTTTTGATTCGTTTGGTATGCCAGCAGAAAATGCTGCAATAAAAGAAGGTGGTCACCCTCACGACATTACTGAAAAAAACATGGCCTCAATCACCAAACAAATCAAGCGGATGGGTTTTTCATATGACTGGAATCGTATGGTAAAAAGCCACGATCCGAATTATTACAAATGGAATCAATGGTTCTTTACAAAATTCTATGAAAATGGGCTTGCATTTCAAGAATTTGCTCCGGTAAACTGGTGTAATCTATGTAATACCGTACTTGCTAATGAACAGGTAAAGGCAGGTAGATGCTGGAGATGTAATGGCCCAGTTATTCAAAAAGAAATGAGTCAATGGTTCTTAGATATTCCAAAATATGCTCAAGAACTAGTAGATGGGTTGGAACAAATTCAGTTCCCCGAAAATGTTGCAGCAATGCAAAGAGATTGGCTTGGACGTTCTGAGGGGGCTGAGATTACCTTTGAAATCGAAGATTCTGAAGATACTATTACCGTATTTACTACAAGACCAGATACTCTATTTGGAGTAACATTTGTCACCTTAGCCCCTGAACACGAGTTGGCAAAGAAATTAGTTTCTGGAACAGAATATGAGGCAGATTGGCAGGCGTTACACGATGAGGTGTCTGTAATGGCAGAATTTGATAGAATCAAAAATATGAACAAGAAAAAGGGCGTTCCACTAGGAAGAAATGCCATACATCCCTTAACTGGAGAAAAAATTCCTATTTGGAGCGGTAATTTTGTCATCGCATCTTACGGAACCGGCGCAGTAATGGCGGTTCCAGCCCATGATGAGCGAGATTTTGATTTTGCCAATAAATTCTCTATTCCAATTAGGCGGACATTAGTGATGTCTGAAAACGGTGATGCATCTCAAGAACCAAGCAAGGCTGAAACAGAATATGGCTGGATGGTGAATACTGGAAGAGATGAATTTGACGGCCTTTATGGGAATGCGGCAATTACAGCAGTGATTGATGAATTAATCAGGATTAACAAAGGTAAGAGAAAGCTAAACTGGAAAATAAGACCTTGGTTAATCTCAAGACAGCGATATTGGGGGACGCCAATTCCAATCATTCATTGTGACGAATGTGGCCCAGTTCCGGTGCCAGAACATGATTTGCCCGTTGAACTACCTCGAGATATTGTCTTTGGCAAAGGCAATCCGCTCGAAACATCATCAGAATTTATGCAGGTTAAATGTCCAACCTGTGGCAAAGATGCGCGCAGAGAAACTGATACTATGGACACTTTTGTTGACTCCTCGTGGTATTTCTTGAGATTCACCGATGCTACGAATGACGAACAATGCTTCTCAAGAGATTCAGCAAACCATTGGATGAATGTTGACTTTTATTGTGGAGGTATTGAGCATGCTCAAATGCACCTTATCTACGCTAGATTTTGGACCAAGGCTCTAAGAGATCTCGGACTTCACTCAATTGACGAGCCGTTCAATGAATTATTATGTCAAGGTATGGTGAATAAAGCAGCACCGTATTGTGAATCGTGTTCAATTACCCTTAATGTCGACCATATGGGGATGCC
>VMHT01181004.1_pt1 | contig 15957 bp, 15 predicted proteins | sample 4693611 | NCBI WGS metagenome assembly VMHT01 (sample SAMN12280063, study PRJNA550983) | marine metagenome | isolation source: seawater sampled from same location over 5 years 0.02-0.2 micron viral filtrate | place: USA: collected off the coast of southern California halfway between the port... ... | reverse complement strand
TTGTAGCTATCTTTAAAAGATTAAAGGTAAGCGAATATCAAAATGCAGCAGAAAATAAAACAGAGTTTGAAATGCTAAAAATGATGTTAGAAGGTTGGGAAAATATGAAAGAAGAAAATGGAGATGATATACCTTTTAATAACCAAAATTTAAAAGATATGATGGAGGATGCTTATTGGTTGAGAGCAGTATCAGAATCTTATACTAAATCTTTAATTGACGAAAAAGTAAAAAACTAAAAGAGGCAGTTCTTTATTGGTTAGGCTCTGGTAAAGAAGTTATAGATGACACCAAAGATGATGCAAAAACATTTGGTTTAGAACTGCCGAAAGAAAAACAAGAAAAAAAAGATAAAAATTTTGAGATCTACGAGGATAATTGGGATGCAGTTATGATTTTTTGTAATATGCAGACACAATGGACTACTTCTTTCGGAGGTTTTGTAGGATTAAGATATGAGGTTCTTTTAATGCAAGGTGGTATGTTTGACCTTTACAATATTACAGATAGGCGTAAAATCTTAGAAGAGCTACAAATTATGGAAGCGGCTGCTTTGAAAGAACTAAACAAGGAAAAGAAATAATATGGCTGCGTCTACGTCAAGAATTAATATTGAGTTTTTATCGAAAGGTGATAGTGAAGTAAATAAAGCTTTCAAAAGGCTTGGCGGTGAAACTAGACGTTTAAATAGAGATTTTCAAAGTTTATCAAAAAAATCTTTGGTACAGGTAAAAAATGAGTTTAATAAATTAGGTGCTGGGATGCGTAATAGCATCAATGGTATGCAAGCGCAAAGAAATGCTTTAAATGGTTTGCGTAATATGGCAGATGTGACAAGTAAAGAATTTAGACAATTGACTGCTGAGGTAAAAAGACTTGATACACAGTTAGCAAGGTCGCAATCAAGAGGTCGAGGAGGAAGGCTTGGAGGTATTGCAAAAGGAGTTGGAGCTATTGCTGCTGGTGGTATTTTTGGAGGGCCAGAAGGTGCTGTTGGTGCTGGGGTTGGATTAGCTATGGGAGGCCCAACTGGAGGCGCTGTTGGTGCTGCTATAGGTGCGCAAGTTGGTATGGTTAGGCAACAGGTAGGTGGTATAGCAGAATTTTCTGCGGCATTAAGTTTACAACGTAAAGCTTTGGGTCTTGTTATTGGAGATACTGAAAAATTTGCAAAATCACAAGAGTTTTTGTTAACAACATCTAGAAAACTTGCGATACCACAAAGTGTAATAACAAGACAATTTACCGCTTTAACTGCATCTGTAGTTGGTGCTGGGCAATCTGTAGAAGACGCTGAAAAAGTATTTAAAGCAATCGCTGCTGGTATTAGAGGTACTGGTGGAAATTTAGAAGACATGAAAGCCGCAATGCGAGCGACTAGTCAGGTATTCTCAAAAGGTAAGGTATCAGCCGAAGAATTAAGACAACAATTGGGTGAAAGATTACCAGGCGCATTTACTTTGTTTGCTGATTCTATGGATAAAACTCCAGCAGAATTAGATAAGGCATTGGAGCAAGGAAAAGTCACGTTAGATGACTTTATGAAATTTGCACAAAAACTTTTTGCAACATATGGATTAAACGCAGAGATATTAGCATCAGGTCCAGAAGCTGCTGGCGATAGATTAAGAACAGCTTTAGAAGAGTTGAATGATGATTTAGGAGCGTTATTAAGACCAATAGGGGCGCAATTTCAAAAACTATCAGAAGATATAGTTAAAGATTTTGCATCTATTGTTAAAGCTATTAGAGCAATGGTTGATGATGTTGCAATTGAAAGAAAATTAATTGCACAATTAGCATTATCAAAAAATGAAAGACAAAAAATAAATGTAGATGCAAAAAATCTTGCTGTTCAACAAATTGGTGGCACAGTTATTACAAAAGATTTTATAGATCAAGTTGTAGAAGAGACTTTAAAAAATCCTTTAAAAACTGCTTTTGGAGGTTTTGGAGTTAAAAATTTAGAAAAAAAATTAACTAGAGAATTAGGTAAAACATTAGAAGAAGTTGGAAAAACATCCAATTTTGATGTATTAAAATTATTTGAACAAGGCACTGGCAATAATTTATTTGACGTAACAGGTCAACAAAGAATAAAGCTATTGCAAAATATGTTGAATTTTGACACAGATAATTCTTTTGCAGCTTTTAGGGCTGGTGGGGGTGGAAGTAGTATTGCTGGTGGTGAGGGGGGTGGAACTAGTTCTCTTAACAATATAGAAAAAGGAGCAAAAGCATACTTTGATACTATTGGTGATTTTGCAAAACAAACCCAAGATGCTGTAGCTGGTGCATTTAAAGGTATGGAGGATGCTCTTGTTACGTTTGTACAAACAGGAAAATTAAACTTTAGCGATCTTGCAAGATCAATAATGGCAGACTTAACCAGAATGTTGATAAGGGCATCATTGCTAAATTTCTTGAGTCCTTTTCCATTTTTTAGCAAGATTACAGGTGGTAAAAATGCAATGGGAAATGCATATGATGCTGGTAATAAAATTTCTAAGTTTGCGAAAGGAGGCATAATAAAAAATCCAACTATGTTTGCTTATGGATCGGGTGGTTCTGGTAATTTTGGGCTTATGGGAGAAGCCGGACCAGAAGCTATTATGCCGCTGAAACGTGGAAGTAACGGAAAACTTGGAGTGCAAAGTTCTGGAGGAGTTGGTAATATTGTGGTAAATGTAGACGCTTCTGGTAGTTCTATTGAGGGTGATTCTGCTCAAGGAGAACAGTTTGGTAGGGCTTTAGCTGCTGCTATACAATCAGAACTAATACAACAAAAACGACCCGGAGGATTGTTAAATTAAATGGCAACTTTTCCAGCTATAGAACCTAGTTATTCTGTTAGCAAACAACAAAACCCAATCACAAGAACTGTAAGTTTTGTTGATGGTTTTGAGCAAAGGTTAATGTTTGGCTTGCCAAATTTACAAAATCCAAGAAAGTATAATTTAAGGTGGGAAAACATAACAGAAGAAGAAGCAGATTCTATTGATTATTTTTTACAAGAACGTGCTTTAGACAAAGCAACTTTTGACTATGTACCACCTAGAGAAGCTTTTACAAAAACAGGTACATATTCACAAAGTAGTACAGATATAACTATAACAATTACAGATCACAGGTTATTTTCTGGAGACTCAATAGTTGTTGACTTTACATCTGGTTCTGCGTCAGATGGAACTTATATAGTTTCTTCTTTAGTTAGTGCAAATGCTTTTATAATTACAGCAGCTAGTGGGTCAGCTAGTGGAAATGTAACTATTACTAAAACAGCCACAAGTAAATTTATTTGTGATTCTTGGACTAAAACTATTAATGTGGCTAATTTAGCAAATATAGACGCTGTTTTTGTAGAAAAATTTGAGCCATGAGTATTGATACAGCACCAATATTTAGTGATATACAAAAGGTTAACCCTTCTGCAATTATTGAGTTATTTAAACTTGAATTAAAAGAAGGTTTAAATTATGCAACTGGGAATCCTAATAATATTTTTACTTCTTATAGATTTCATGCTGGAACAAATTTAAATAATTTTGCAAATATTGTTTGGAATAGTGAAATATATACAGCATTTCCGGTAGAAGCTAAAGGTTTTGGTTTTAAAAAAGGACAGCTTCCAAGACCAACAATTAGTATTAGTAATATAGGTGCGCCTTCTATATCTAATATTTTAAATGAAGCTAATAGCTTTACACCTGGTAATGATTTAACAGGAGCGAAAGTAACAAGACTAAGAACAATGGCAAGGTTTTTAGATGCAGCTAATTTTTCTGGTTCTACAAATCCGTTTGGTACTCCTGATCCTGACGCAGAGTTTCCAAGAGAAATTTATTATATAGATCGCAAATCAGCAGAAAATCGAATGTTAGTTTCATTTGAATTAGCTGCTGTCTTTGATTTGGCTGGAGTTCGTGCGCCAAAACGTCAATGTACTAGAGATATATTTCCTTCTATTGGTACTTTTTTAGGATGAATTGGAAGGAATCTGCATTAGTTCATGCAAAAAACCAAGACCCAAAAGAATCTGTAGGATTGTTGTTAAATATAAAAGGTAAAGAAAGGTATTTTCCATGTAATAATCTGTCTATGACAGCGCATCAATGTTTTATTTTAGATCCAGAAGATTATGTAAAAGGTAGTAATCTTGGTGAGATAACTGCAATAATTCATAGTCATCCAATAACATCTCCACTACCAAGTCAAGCTGATTTAGTTAGTTGTGAAGATAGTGGATTACCTTGGTATATAGTTAATCCAAATACTGAGACTTGGGGATATTGTGAGCCTACAGGATATAAACCACCTTTACTTGGCAGGCAATGGGTATGGGGTATAACAGATTGTTGGTCTTTAGTTCGTGATTGGTATAAGCAAGAAAAAGGTATAGAGCTTGTTGATTACGAAAGATCTATTACTCCAGAAGAATTTTTAGAAAAACCTTTATTTGAAAAGTATGCAAAAGATACTGGATTTAGAGAACTTGACACAGATGAATCTTTACAAACAGGAGATGTTTTATTGATGTCAATATTACATCCAACTTTAAATCATGTAGCTATTTTTTTAGGAGATATGGTTTTACATCATTTAACCGATAGACTATCTTGTAGAGAGCCATATTCTGCATGGTTGCAAAAAAGCACAGGCAAGAGGTATCGCTATGCTTCGTAAATTAAAACTATATGGAGAACTTGCAGAGTTTGTAGGACAAGATGAGTTTGAGGCTGTTATTAGAACATCAGCAGAAGCAATAAAATTCTTAACTTGTAATTTTCCAAAAGTTGAAGGTTATATGTCAGATAAATATTATCAAGTTTTAATTAATAAAGAACCTTTAGACAAAGAAGACTTGCATAATCCTATTGGAAAATCAGATATACATATTGTTCCTGTGATTACTGGTGCTGGTGGGCCAAGAAACAGAATTATTTTTGGTGCTGTCCTCATAGGAGCTAGTTTCTTATTTCCGGGTGCTGGTATGTTTGGCTATAAAAGTCTTATTGGAGGCATGAAAGCTGGTGCTGGTATTATGACAACAGTGGGAAGTGCTGTTAGTACTGTAGGTGCAAGTATGGTTCTTAGCGGTGTTTCAGAATTATTATTTCCACTCCCAACACCAGAAGAACAAGAAGATGATCCAAGGATATCTTTTGCTTTTAATGGGCTGACAAACACTAGCCGAGCCGGAACTAGCCATCAAATTGTATATGGTGAGATTGTAACTGGATCTGTTGTAATATCAGCAGGGATTGATACAAATCAGGTGACAGGATGACAGATAAATTAATAAGAGGTTTTGGTGGGCCTCCTTCTCCCCCTACTCCATATCGTGCGCCAGATACTTTAAATAGTAGGCAGTTTGCAACTATTTTAGATTTAATATCAGAAGGAGAAATTGAAGGATTTGCAACACCATCAAAAGAAGGAGTTACCAAGGGTACTACTGCATATAACAATGCCTCGTTTAAGGATATATTTCTAAACGATACACAAATATTAAATACAAGTGCAAGTAATAGTAATCCATCTGATTCTGAATTTAATTTTCAAAATGTTGTTTTAAATACTAGATTTGGTACAAGCAATCAGTTGAAAATTGATGGAATCGTTACAAGTGATGCTGCTATTTCTGGGTTTACTCCTCAAGATTGTAAAAAGTCAACTGGCGGTGTTTCGCAAGATATTGGGACAGGGAAAGATGCGATAAAAGTAACAATCATGTTTCCTCAATTACAAAGGGCAACAGATGAAGGTGATTTGTATGGCTCTGTTGTCGAATTAGAAATTAGATTACAGATAAACAATGGTACGCATGAATTAAAAATTGATGATCGTATTACTGGTCGTACGGCTGATCCATATTCAAAAGAATATAGAATTGAACTTCCAATTACTTATACACAAGCAAATGTAAAAATTTTAAGACTTACTGACGATAGTTCGGATGAAAAATTAAAAGATGAATTTAAAGTTACTTTGGTTCAAGAAATAGTTGATGATAGTAATACATATCCTGACTCTGCATATACATCTTTAAGACTTGATTCTGAGCAGTTTAGTTCTATTCCTAAAAGACATTTTCGTATTCGTGGAATAAAAGTAAGAATACCAAGCGCAAATACTACTGCTACAACAGCAACATATACACAATCAACTACAACTGTAACTGTCAATAGCAATGCACATGGTTTAGCTGTAGGAGATTCAATAATATTTGATGCAACATCAGGTAATGGTGTAGACGGTACTTATCAAATTGATACTGTTCCAGACGCTAGCTCTTTTACATTTGTCTCAGGAACATCTCAGACGGTATCAAGTTCTAACTGCACATTTAAAATAACTCCTCATGTAGATTTACAAACTGGAAGGATAAATTATCCTAATGGTTATGTTTTTAATGGTACGTTTGGAGCAGCCCAATGGACATCGTGTCCAAGTTGTATATTGCTCGATCTTTTGACAAACGAAAGATATGGATTTGGCACTTTTTTAGACGCAGATAATACGTTTACATCGTCAGGAACATCGACAACATTAGATCTATATAGTTTTGTAACTGCAAGTAAATATGCAAACGAACTTGTTAAGGATGGTTTTGGAGGTGAAGAGGCAAGATTTAGTTGTAATATAAATATTTCGTCATCTAAGGAAGCCTATGATTTGATAAAAGATTTGGCAGCAGTAATGAGGTGTATTCCTACTTGGAGTCAAGGCACAATATCTTTAGTTCAAGATGCTCCAAGTGATCCTTTATATCTTTTTAATTTAGCTAATGTAACCGATGAAGGTTTTAACTATACAGGTTCTAGTCTTAAGCAAAGACATAGTGTTGTAAGTGTTAGTTATTTTAATATTGACTCTAGAGAAATAGATTTTGAAGTTTATGGCGATGGTAATACATCTGCTGAAGTAACAAGAAGAGCAAAACTTGGAGTAGTTCTAAAACAGGTAAAAAGTTTTGGATGTACAAGTAGAGGTCAAGCGCAGCGTTTAGCTAGGGCAATTGTTTTTTCGGAAGAGCAAGAAAGTGAGGTTGTAAGTTTTTCTACATCATTAGATGCTGGTTCTATCGTAAGACCGGGTTCTGTAATACTTATAAATGATCCTGTTAGACATGGTTTTAGAAGGTCAGGAAGAATAGCTGCTGCTACAACTACACAAATTACAATAGATGATGAGTTTGGTTTAAGTAATTTTGGCGGTACAAATCGTAAATGTAGTGTAATTCTTCCTGATGGCAGTGTTGAAAAAAAAGATTGTAATCTTGCTAATAAAGTAATTACTCTTACATCTGCTCTGTCTGCAACACCAAATGTTAATTCTATATGGATGTTAGAAAGTGAGGATACTGGTGAATCACCTCAAACTTTTAGAGTAATATCTGTTGACGAAACAGATGGTGTGAATTATGCAATATCAGCTTTAAGCTATAGATCAGAAAAATATGACAACATAGAATCTAATGATTTTTCAACATTACCAGCACGAAGTACATCTTTATTAAATCAACCAAGCGCACCTCCAGTAATACATACTCCCATAAGGGAAGAAGCAGTAACTATTAATAATATAAGTATTAACAAAATATTATTATCATGGACACCTGTTACAGGTGTAACTCAATATCAAGTGCAATATAGATTTGAAAATTCTAATTGGGTAACACAAATTGTATTTAGACCTGACATTGAAATAATGAATACTGAAGCTGGTTTTTATGAATTTAAAGTATTTTCATATAATTCAGCTTTAAAATTATCTTCAACCGCATCAACAGCAGAATTACAAGCTACTGGTAAAAGGATACCGCCAGCAAATGTACAAAATTTAACAGCAGAACCAGTAAGTAATAATTTAATGAGACTTCGTTGGAATAAATCGGTAGACGCTGACGTTTTACATGGAGGTCGTGTCTATATACGACACTCAAATAAGACAGATGGTACAGGTACTTTTGCTAATTCGGTTGATCTTATAGAAGCTGTTGCTGGTAACTCTACTGATGTAGTAGTTCCTAGTCTTGAGGGAGAGTATATTCTTAAATTTCGTGACGATCAAGGACTTTTTAGCCTTGGTGAAACTTCGGTTATTATTGATTTACCAGATTTAATAGATAATCAAGTTGTTTTTACAGATAGAGAAGATACAGATGGAACACCTTTTAACGGAACTAAAACTAATACAACAGTTTTAAACGGAGCATTAAAACTTACAAATCCAGCAACAAATTTAACAGGTGAATATGATTTTGCAACTATCTTAGATCTAGGTAATGTTTTTTCTGTTAATTTAAAACGTCATTTTCAATCTATTGGATTTTTCTTAGGAGGAGATCTTCAAACCGCTACTTACACGCAATCTGGAACAACAGTAACTATAAATAGTAACTCACATGGTAGATCTGTTGGAGACTCAGTATTATTTGATGCAACAAGTGGGGCTGGGGTAGACGGTACATTCCAAATAACTGCGATAACGACAAATACATTTAATTTTACTTCTGGAACATCGCAAACAGTTTCTAGTTCTGCTTGTACTTTTCAATTTGTTAATACCTTAGAACAAGTCATACCTAATACTTCTCCTCAGTTTGGTGGACCTGTTGATGGTGGTTTTGATAACTATGCTATTAATGGTAACTTTGATGGCCCTTTGGCTCAAAAAACAAATGCACAGATATCAGTTGCAGCAACAAGTTCAGCACCTAGTAATGGCTCTTCATATCAAGCATCAGATTTCACTTCTAAACCTTTTAACATTTTTGCAAACGGTACATTTAAAGGTAGAGGATTTAAGTTTAAACTTAACCTTACATCAGATGATGCTAGCCAAAATATAAGTGTCGAGCAGTCTGGATATACAGCGTCTTTTGATTCAAGAACTGAACAAAGTTCTGGGACAATAAGAACGGTAGTAAATCCCGGTTCTGATAACACTCCAGCCTCTAAAAACGTAACATTTTCAAAACCATTTTTTACAGGTACAAGTAGTACAGATGGCGGTGCAAATGCTTTTCCTCCTTCTGTTGGTATTACGATACAAAATGCTGGTGGTGGTCAATATTTTGAATTAACTAATGTATCTGGTACAGGATTCACCTGTGCTATAAGGGATAGCGATGGAAATTTAATTGACAAAGAATTTACATATCAGGCTGTTGGATATGGTAAAGGGGTGTAATATGGAGGAAAGTATTACTTAAATGGCTCAAGTTAGTTCATACAACGTAGCTAATAGATCTGGCGCACAAGTGCGTTCAGATATTAATGATATTTTTGAAGCGATAAAAACTAATAATAGTGGCCCTAATGATCCAGCAACAGCAGAAAAATTTATGTTGTTTGGAGATAGTACAACTGGTGATGATAATTTAAAAATACATGATGGGTCAAATTTTAGAAATATAGGAAAGGTAACAGAAGATAATTTAGGTTTACTGCCTCGTGCTGGTGGTACGATGACAGGTCAAATTTTAGGCGATGATGCTTCTGTTGCTGCATCTCCAGCATATGCTTTTGACCAAGATGCAGATACAGGAATGTTTCGTAACTCTGCTAATACCATTGGTTTTGCAACTGCTGGAGTTGAGAGAGCGATTGTTGATGTAAATGGTTTAACTGTAAAAGCTAGAGGTGATCTAAGACTTGCAGATTCAGACAGTAGTAACTATGTAGCTCTACAAGCTGCTGCAACAGTTTCTTCAAACCTAACTCTGACATTACCATCTTCAATAACAGATGGTGGGTTTTTACAAACTGATGCATCAGGTAATTTAAGTTTCCAAATCGTTAATGGTGTCCCAACAGGTGCAATTTTTTGTGTTGGAGTTAATACTGTTCCAACAGGTTATGTGAAATGTAATGGAGCATCTTATTCAACATCTGGAACTTATGCTGCTTTGTTTGCTGCTATTGCATATACCTATGGGGGTTCTGGATCAAGTTTTAATGTTCCTGACCTTAGAGGTGAATTTGTAAGAGGTTTTGATGATAGCAGAAACGTAGATAGTGGAAGAAATATAGGTAGTAGTCAAGGAGCGCAAAACCAATCTCACGATCACAATGCAGATGCAAGCGCAACTTCAAACGTAAGTGACCCTGGCCATGACCACAATGCCAGAGGTTATGGAGGTGATGATGATGGTGGAGGTCAATTTGCTGGAAGTCAAAATAATGCAGTAAGTTCAAGTGCAATAGATGATGCTACTACTGGAATAAGTGTTTCAACTAGCGTCACTATTGATGTTGATAATGAAGGTGGCGAGGCAAGACCTCGTAACGTAGCATTACTATATATTATTAAAATTTAATTATGTCAATACAACCGGGAACATACAATATGACAGTACAAAGAAGAGCAGATTTTTCTTTGCAGCTTGTTTTTAAAGATTCAAATAGTAATGCTATAAATTTAACTGGATATACTGTTTACGCTCAATGTTGGGATGAGGGTAGGAATATAAAATATGGTGATTTTGCAATCACTTACACCAATAGAGTTACAGGTACTATTGACATTGCTTTAACTGATGTACAAACTGCAACATTTGAAACCGATACTCTTGCATATGATGTTTTGCTAGAAAATGTTAGTGGACTGCGAGAGTACTACCTTGAAGGTGTTATAACTATGTCAGAGGGTTATACAACACCATGACTTCCGTTAACATTACAACTACTAAAAACACAGTTACAGTTAATGAAGGGGATGCAACTGTTGTTACAATCGCAACCCAAGGGCCACAAGGCCCCGGCTTTGATCTTGCACTAGATCATACTGGAAAAGTAAATGATTCAATCATGTACTATGACGGTACTTCTGGTAAAGTGAAATTAGATTCAACTACTACCAAACTTACACTCGTTGACGGAGGAAACTTCTAGTGGCTAACACAGTAAGAATAAAAAGATCCACAGGATCATCAGCACCTACAACACTAGCAAATGCCGAGTTAGCATTTAGTGAAGGTAATGAAGTTTTATACATAGGAAAAGGAACTGGCGGTGCAGGTGGTTCTGCTACAACTATCAATGCTATCGGTGGTAAGGGTAAGTTTTTTGATACAGACACAACAAGAACAACCAATCATGTCTTGGCTGGTGCTGCTTCTGGAAGTGCTGCTGCTCCTACGTTTCGGGCATTAGTAAGCGATGACATTCCTTCATTAGCACATACCAAGATAAGTGATTTTGATACAGGAGTTAGAACAAATACACTAAATCAGATGGCTGTTCCTACAGGTTCAGTTTCATTTAACTCGCAGAATATAACAAACTTAGCTGATCCAGTTAATACACAAGATGCAGCGACTAAGGGTTTTGTTGAGGCTACATCACAAGGACTTGATGTTAAAGATTCATGTGTAGCAGCAACAACAGCAAACATAACAATATCAACTGCTCTTAATAATGGAGACACGCTAGATGGTGTCAGCCTTTCAACAAATGATCGTGTTCTTGTAAAAGATCAATCAACAGCAAGTCAAAATGGTATCTATGTAGTTGGGTCTTCTCCAGCAAGGGCAGCAGATTTAGCTGCTGGTGCTAATGCTGCTGGTTTCTTTACCTTTGTAGAGAAAGGAACAGTAAACGCAGATAACGGCTTTGTATGTACATCGGATTCGGGTTCTGCTGTCGTAGGAACAAATAACCTTACGATTGCACAGTTCTCTGGTGCTGGTCAGATTACAGCAGCAGATGGTTTACAGAAGTCAGGAAATACATTATCAGTCGATCTAAAATCTAACGGTGGACTTGTAATTGAATCTACAGAAATTGCTGTAGATCTTGGTGCTAGTTCTATTACAGGAACACTTGCAATATCTGACGGTGGTACAGGAGCTACTTCTGCTTCTAACGCAAGAACATCATTAGGACTTGTTATCGGTACTGACGTTGAACCTCATAGCGATAAGCTAACAGAACTTGCAACGATGAACCAGACAACAGCTAACTCTTTAGCTGATCTGTCAGACACCGAAGTACAAATATTAGACGGAGCAACAGTAACAACAACTGAACTTAACATCTTAGATGGCGGTACATCAGCGACATCCACAACTCTTGCAGCAGCAGATCGTATGGTAATAAACGATGCTGGCACAATGGTTCAAGTCGCATTGTCTGACCTTGTTACATTCCTCGAAAATGGAAGTGTGTCAGGTTTTGATATAGACGGAGGAACATACTAAAATTAACCATTAGGAGGGTCGATCAATGGCAAATGTTGTTAAGTTAAAAAGAGGAAGTGGAAGTGACCCAAGTGCCTCAGATATGGTGGTCGGTGAACCAGTTATCAGGACTGATACGGCAGAATTATTTTTTAAGAAAGATGATGGTTCAGTAGCAAAAGTATCGGGTGGTGGTGGTGGCCCTGATTTTAAATATCTTGAATTGCGTAATGCAGCTAATAATGGAGCAGCATCTTACCCTAATGCAGATTTCACGCTTGTCACATCAGGCACTACAAATGCAATAACACCGACAGCAGCAAATACATTATTAGTTAGTGTTAACGGTGTTATCCAAAAACCTAATACAGGAACATCTACACCTTCTTCTGGTTTTGCATTAAGTGGATCTACTATAAAATTTGGAGGTAACATCTCTGCTGCACCAGATTTTATTCTTTATCAAGAGTCAGGTGGTATCGGAGAGCCAAGTGATGAAACTGTTGGTGAGGATAAGCTTAAGGTAAGTAATAGTCCTGTAAATGGATATTTTCTATCTGCACAATCTGGCAATACAGGAGGACTTACATGGGCTGCACCTGTAGCAACATCTTGTACAGGTAACTCTGCTACTGCAACAGCACTTGCAACAGCTAGAGCTATAAATGGTGTTAACTTTGATGGTACGGCTGCGATTACAGTAACGGCTGCTGCTGGTACGTTATCTGGAACTACGCTGAATAGTTCTGTTGTTACTAGCTCTCTTACATCATTAGGAGACTTGGCAGGGCTTACTGTTGATGGTGATGCAACTTTTACAGGAGCATTCTATAACGTCTTATGGGATAAATCAGATAGCGCACTTGAGTTTGTTGATAACGCTAGAGCTATATTTGGAACTGGTAACGATCTACAAATTTATCACGATGGTTCTAATTCATACATAGATGATGCTGGTACTGGAAATTTATATATAAGAAGTAGTCAGCTTGTTTTACAAAATGCTGCCGGTGATGAGGATTTAGCAATTCTCACATCAAATGGAGCAGTAAAACTTTATTTTGACGACAGTAAAAAGTTTGAAACAGCAGCAGATCGGGTAAACATTTATGGTCACGCTTTTGTTATTGGTGGTAATTATTATCTTTCAAATGGATTTCAAGATGCGTATGCTCGATTCCGTAATACAGGTGGTTCTAATGATTCTAACTTAGAATTTTTTGTTAGAGATTCTGGTACTGAAATTGAGGCTTTAGAAATTACAAAAGATGCACATATAAGAATACCAAATGATAATAAAAGATTAAAACTTGGTGCTGGTGATGACCTACAAATTTATCACGATGGAACAGATAACATCCTAAAGAGTACTAATGGCGAAATAAGCTTGATGAATGGTACTGACTATATGTTTCGTGCCATACCGGGTGGAGCAAATAGACTATATCACGATAATAGTACGAAAGCAGAAACCTTATCTACAGGTTTTATGGTTAATGGAGATTTAGATTTAGTTGACAATAATAAAATTAGATTAGGTGCAAGTCAAGACCTACAAATTTATCACGATGGTACAAACTCCTACCTTCAACATGGCACAGTAGGAAACTTACGTTATCAATCTGGTAATCATGATTTTTATAATCAGGCTGGTAATGAATTTATGTGCCGTATGTTTCAAAACGGTGGAGTAAATCTATATTATGACAGCAGCCTAAAGTTTGAGACTACAAGTGCTGGAGTTGCTGTAACAGGGCAAGTAACTATACCAGATGGATCAGCTACAGGAAATAGATTAGCAATCGGTGATTCACAAGACCTAGCTTTGTACCATAACGGCTCAAACTCATTTATTGCTGATCGTGGTACTGGACCTTTATATATAAGAGGTAATAATGCAGTACGCATTGAAAGCTGGACAGGTGATGCTTCTGGCGAAGCAATGATTATTGCTAACTCAAACGGAAACGTACAGCTATATTACGACAACAATGCAAAATTTAGTACAGAATCAAACGGAGCTACAACTAGAAACGACAATAGTACCAGTGTATATCATAGATTTACTACTAATGGTGGTACTGCTAGAGGATATGTTTATGCAAACAGTGGTAATGAAATAGGATTTTTAGACAACAATGGAAGTTGGTCGTTACAAGTAGCTGCTGCTGGAGGAACTACAATATCCTATAATCATCTAAATCCATCTACTAATAACTCTAAAGATTTAGGTACATCATCAACACGTTGGAGAAACATCTACACCAATGACCTTAACTTATCTAACGAAGGTGGTGCTAATGATGTTGACGGAACTTGGGGAAGTTATACTATACAAGAAGGAGCAGAGGATCTTTTCTTAGTGAACAAACGATCTGGTAAGAAATATAAGTTCAACCTAACGGAGGTATCATAATGGCTTTTAATGGAGAGGGAGCTGTACAATTATGGCTTAATTATAATGGCTCTAATAATTCAATAAATGATGATTATAATGTTAGTTCTGTAACTGATGAAGCAACTGGACAATATACAGTAAATAGTACATCTGGAACTTTCTCTAATAGTAATTACGCTATCGTTACAGGAGGTGTTCATACTTCTGGTGTTGTTTTATCAAGACCTGTTTTGAGAGACCCTTCTCAAGTTACAAAGAATACAAGTTCGTTCAGAGCAGAAGTTTTTAATAGTGCAGGGGCTTACGTTGATACAAATACCCTTTCTTATGTTTGTTTTGGCGATGTTTGATAATATAAAAACCATTATAATAATATAAAAGCAAAAACTTATGGCTAATTCTGATTACAGATTTATTTATACTAGAGATGATGGTGGTGTAAGTATTGTTTGCCCTTCCGATAAATCTGGTTTAACCTTAGAAGAAATCAAAGCTAAAGATTGCCCTAGTGACAAAACAATTTATACCGTTGATAAAAATATAATTCCTACAGATAGGAGTTTCAGAGATGCATGGACTTATACGGAGTAAATTATGGGATTTGGTATAGACATGGCAAAAGCCAAAGAGCTTCATAAAACAAATATTAGAATTGCTCGCACACCAAAACTTGCAGAACTTGATGTTGAATTTCAAAAAGCACAGGAAACTTCAGCAGATACAAGTGCTATCGTGGCGAAGAAACAAGCATTAAGAGATGCCCCTGCTGATAGTGCTATTGATGCAGCTACAGATGAAGCTGGTTTAAAAGCACAATGGAATACATCTATTCTTGGCGATTCACCTTATAGTTAACCATGACACTAACAAGAATTACATCTGACGGTATAACTGACGGAACCGTTGTAAATGCTGATATAAACGCAAGTGCAGCGATAGCAGGATCAAAGATTTCTCCTGATTTTGGTAGTCAAAATATAGTTACAACTGGAACTTTAGGTTCTGCAAATTTAACAATTACATCTGCTAATCCATCGATTCTTTTTACTGAAAACGATCAAGACCCTGACTTCAATATCTTGTGTAATGCAGGTCAGTTTAGATTACAAAACGTTACTGCTGGAGCTAATCTATTTACTGCTTCTGCTACTGCTCTTAACTCTGTTATAAATCATGATTTTGGGGCTGGTATCGACGTTACGGGAGCTATCAGTGGAACGGCAGACGCAACCATAAACTCAATAAACATAGGTAAAGGTGCAAACTCTGTTGCTGGTAACACTGTTCTTGGAGAAAATGCTTTAGATGCTGCTGTTACAGGTAATAACAATACTGCTATTGGTAAAAACGCTTTAACTGCTAATACATCTGGATA
>VMHT01038928.1_pt1 | contig 15959 bp, 15 predicted proteins | sample 4693611 | NCBI WGS metagenome assembly VMHT01 (sample SAMN12280063, study PRJNA550983) | marine metagenome | isolation source: seawater sampled from same location over 5 years 0.02-0.2 micron viral filtrate | place: USA: collected off the coast of southern California halfway between the port... ... | reverse complement strand
GGTTATAAGAATTGAGTGTAATATAACTATATGGCACAAAAGAAAACAATCATTGCTGTTGATCCAGAAAAACGTAAAAACAAGCGCACATCAATAGGTTCAAGCAGAAATACATACCCTAGAAACAAACATAAGCGCAAACAATACAAAAAATACAGAGGACAAGGCAGATAAATGGCTACACAAAAAGAAATAGCTGAATATTTAGACTTATCTGCACCTTATGTCAGCACTTTAGTAAAAAACGGTGTTTTGCCACAAGCAAAAGGCAAAGAGGGCATGAGTAAGGATCATTGTCGCATTGCTTACATAAATTATTTACGCTCAAAAGCTAGATTGCACCTCAAATCAGGATCAGGTGACATTGGCGAAGAAAAACTAAGACTTGTGAAGAATCAAGCAGATCATAAAGAACTTGAAGTTGCAGAATTATCAGGAAAACTTATAGATACTGATGACGTTATTGATCTTTGGCAGGATATGATTGCCAATTGCAGGTCAAAATTGTTAAATATAGCTGCAAAAGTCACACATCAAGTTATAGGATTAACAGAATACGCAGAAGTAGAAGATTTAATTAATGATGAAATACACGAAGCTTTAAATGAACTTGCAAAAGAACCCATACCAGAAGCAGTTGAACTCGATCTGGAACAAATCAATAGCGACATTCAAAGCACCAGAGAAGCTTAAAGTAAGTGAATGGTCAGACAAATATAGAGTTCTGACAAGCGAATCATCTGCTGAAGCTGGTCAATGGAAAACTAGCAGAGCAGAATATCAAAGAGGTATGATGGATGCGGTCAATGATCGCAGATTAGAACGAATCGTCATTATGAGTTCGTCACAGGTAGGCAAAACTGAGATGATAAATAACATCATTGGTTATCACATTGCTCACGATCCAGCACCTATGCTTGTAGTCATGCCAACTTTAGAAATGGCTAGATCATGGAGTACCCAAAGATTTTCAAAAATGATTACTGCTTCTGAATCTTTAAAGCACAAGATCAAAGATTCAAAAGCTAGAGATTCAGGCAACACAATATTATCTAAATCCTTTGCTGGTGGTTTCGTAGTAATGACTGGATCAAATTCACCAGCTTCATTAGCATCCAGACCTTGTAGGATTGTTCTGCTTGATGAAGTCGATAGATATGAAACTACATCAGAAGGTGACGCTGTGTCACTTGCAACAAAAAGAACTGCTACTTTTGCAAATCGTAAAATAATTATGACATCAACGCCAACTATAGATGGTGCATCAAGAATACAAGATGCTTGGGAAGAATCAGATAAAAGATATTTCCATGTGCCTTGTCCGCATTGCAAAGAGAAACAAAAACTAGAATGGGTGAATGTAAAATGGGATGAAGCCAAAGATGCTCATATGGTCTGTATACATTGCGGAGCAGTCATAGAAGAAAAAGATAAAATTTGGATGATCAGAAATGGTGAATGGATTGCAGAAGAAGAAACCTACAAGACTGCTGGTTTTCATCTTAATGAACTGTATTCAGTTTGGCGATCTTGGTCAGAAGTCGTTGAATCATTTTTAAATGCAAAAGAACATCCAGATCAGTTAAGAGTTTTTGTAAATACTTCACTCGGTCAGGTTTGGCAATCTGATGCTGAAGAAATAGAAAGTAATTCGTTACTCAATCGCAGAGAAAACTACGATGCACAATCCATACCTGAACCAGTTGTCTTACTTACTTGCGGTATTGATGTGCAGTCAGATCGTATTGAATCGCAAGTTGTCGGCTGGTCGGCAGAAAATCAAATGTATGTTGTGGATTATCAAATCATGTTTGGTGATCCTAACCAATTACAAGTTTGGAATGAACTAGATGAATATTTGAAATCGTCATTCAAAACAGAAGATGGCAGAACCATAAAAATATCTATCACTTGTATTGACTCAGGTTATGCAACTCAAAATGTTTATGCTTTCTGTAAACAGCGACAAGGCAGAAGAATCTTTGCGATCAAAGGGCAGAGTCAACATGGAAAACCAATTGCCAATAGACCAACGCAATCAGGTAAACAAAGAGTGCAACTTTTCCCAGTAGGTACAGATTCCGCAAAAGACACTTTATTTTCATGGCTCAATATTGACGAAGTTAAATCTGGTTACATCCATTTTCCAGCAGATGTTGATGAAGAATATTTTCGACAGCTAACAGCAGAGAAAAGAATCATTAAATATTATAAAGGACAAAAGCGAATGGAATGGAAACAGATCAGAGAAAGAAACGAAGTCTTAGATACTTGGGTTTATAACATCGCTGGTTTTTATATCTTGAATCCTGATTTAGAAAGTCTTAAAAACAAAGCTACAGATCAGAAACCAATACAGAAAAAAAGAAGAACGAATAGAAACAGAAGAAATCCAAACTGGGTTAATTCTTGGAGATAAAAAAAAGAGAGCCATTTTTGACTCTCTTTTTTTTTGGTTTTGTTATTTTTCTAACATTGAAAAAGGTACTCTATAAGTTTCATGCACACTTAAAATACGAACATTAGCAGTTTTTTTGTTAATTTGTTTTATAACTCCTGTAGTTTTTTTTGTGTTGTTTTTTTGTACTTCCACAATATTTACAATATCTCCAACATGAAACTTATCTTTTTGTAGAAGATTAAATTGTTCTTTAATATCATCTATAACTTCAAATAAAGTTTCACTATCACCATGCACTCTATGTAGAACTTCTTTGATATGGTATTGAAGGTCTGTATCTATAGTTTTCATCATTTTCTCCTTGTTAAGTGCAACCATCATTGGCTACAGTTATTATTATCCTGATTTTTTAAGTTGTTGCAACTAAAAGTTACACTTTATTTAAAGTTTTTTTTACCTAAAGATTTATTGCTTTTTGATTTATAATAGTCATTAAAAATCTATTTCTTATGGCAAATCAATTTGATCGTAGCAATTACCCTACACAAGAACCAGATGAATTAGTTGTTGGTGATCGCTGGGTATGGCGAAGGGATGATCTTGTTTCAGATTATCCATTAGCTGCTTATGCACTCAGTTATGAATTTCACGAAGATTCTGGTGGTGGCGGTTCACATAAATTTACAATCAACGCTACTGAAGCAGATGATTCGTATTTAGTTGAACTATCATCATCAACAACTGCTGGATATAACGATGGTGATTATGTCTGGTATGCCTTTATCACTAGATCATCTGATTCACAAAGAGTATCAGTAGATGAAGGCAGAACAACCATTGTTAAAAACTTTGCAAACACAAATGCAGACTTACGAAGTCATGCTAAGAAAGTTTTAGATGCCATTGAAGCAGTCATAGAAAATAGGGCAACTGTAGATCAATCATCTTTTTCTATTGCTGGCAGATCGTTGTCAAGAATGTCTATAGATGAATTACTGACTTTAAAAAATAGATACAAGGCTGAATATTTGAAAGAGATAAAAGAAGCAAGAATCAAAAACAAACAAAGATCAGGTAATACAATCGGAGTTAAATTCTAATGGCTTGGTACGACAGATTAACAGGTAGAACAAGGAAGAAAAAAATACCAAAGATAAGAAAATATCAAGGTGCAAATACTGGCAGGTTGTTCTCTGACTTTATGCAAACTTCTACATCTGCTGATAGAGAAATTAAAGATCAACTAAGATTATTAAGAGATAGATCAAGAGATTTAGCAAGAAATGATTCTTATGTCCAAAGATATTTGCATCTGATGCAAAGCAATATTGTTGGTTCAAATGGCATAAGACTTTCGATGAAAGCAAGAAACGATGATGGTTCTTTAGATTTAGTTGCAAATAGAATCATAGAACAGCAATGGAGAAATTGGTGCAAGCTAGGTAGTTGTACAACTAACGGAAGATTATCTTTCATTGATTGTCAAAAGTTATTTATTGAATCTTTAGCAAGAGATGGTGAAGTATTAGTACGTCACGTCAAATCAAGAGATTCAGAATTTGGTTACAAGATTGAGTTTTTAGAAGCTGACCATTTAGATGAAAAGAAAAACGAAGATGCTAAAGGATCAGGTAATAAAATTAAAATGGGTGTTGAACTTAATCAAAGTCAAAAACCAATAGCGTATTATCTTTTTAAAAACCATCCATTTGATAATACACATCAAAGTACTACTCAACACATAAGAGTAAATGCTGATGAACTTATACACGCATACATCCCACAAAGACCAGAACAAAACAGAGGAGTACCCTTTACTGCTTCTGCAATGGCAAACATAAAATTGTTAAATGGCTATTTAGAAGCAGAGATAGTTGCAGCAAGAACTGCTGCAAGCAAAATGGGATTCTTTGTATCTGGTGACGGTGATCAATATGTTGGTGATGGTGAAGATGATGAATACGTTCCAATTATGAATGCTGAAGCAGGTACTTTTGAACAATTACCTAGTGGCATGGACTTCAAAGAGTTTGATCCATCGCATCCAACATCTGCTTTTGAACCATTTACAACGCAAGTATTGAGAAGCATTGCTTCAGGCTTAAACATTTCTTATCACGCACTTACTAATGATCTTAGTTCAGTAAACTATTCATCATTGCGTGCTGGTGCTTTAGAAGATCGTGAGATGTATAGGTTATATCAAAGATTTACAATAGATCATTTTGTAAGACCAGTATTTGAAAAATGGTTAGAGATGGCTATATCTTCTGGCGCAATATCTACATCGCCATCTACAAATCAACCTTTACCAATAAGCAGATACGATAAGTTTGCTTTAGCAGCTAACTTTATACCTAGAAGCTTCTCTTGGGTTGATCCACAAAAAGAAATGATGGCTTCTATAAGCGGTATGCAATCTGGATTAGTTACATTTCAAGATGTGCAAGCTAATTATGGTAGAGATGTTGAAGAACTTTTTGAACAGCATGAAAGAGAACAAAAGCTTGCTGAACAATACGGTATCAAAACTGCGTTTCAACCTTTTGGTATGAAGATACCAGTTGAAGCAGATATACAAGGTGGTAATGATGGCGACTAACTTTCCAACTAAAGATGACGATAAAAAAGTTAGTTTGCGAAACTCTAACTATCCTCAGTTTGATTATGACTTTATTGCTGGTGTCAAAGAAAACGATCCTGATATTTACAAAGCTGGTGGCAACATCAGAGGTAATGAATCATTTAATTTATGGACAAAAGCTAGAAACGGTGAAGAAACAGATGGTGTCATTAGTTGGATTAAAGAAAGGGAAGCATGGGCAGCTAGACATTTTGGCGATGGTTCACAATTCAAGTCAGGTGACAAAGCTGGTAGACCATCAAACATAGCTGGTGTCATTGCACAAATGAAATGGGGAGTGATTGGAACTCTAGGTGAACAAAAAATGAAAGATGTTGTTTTAGAAGCTATAAAATATGTTGAACAAAAAGAATCAGGTTCAGCGAGTCAGGCTCAACAAGATAGACAAATTTCAGCAAAAACAGAAAAAGCATTAGAAAATAAAGTAAAAGAACATAACGAAGAAGTTAATAATGCAGCTTCTAAAAGAACAACTTTAGGAACACTTAAAAAGGTCTATGACAGGGGTATTGGTGCATACAATACCAATCCAGCATCAGTCAGACCTAATGTGTCTAGTCCGCAAACTTGGGCTATGGCACGAGTAAATAGTTTCCTTTTCGCATTGCGAAATGGAAGATTTCAAGGCGGTAAACACGATACTGATTTACTGCCTGAATCACATCCTTTATCATCAAAAGACAAAGAGGAAAAAGCGATGAAAAACAAAGACGAAAGACATATCATAAATGTTGAAGAATCCGATGATAGTTATACCATCGAATTTGCAAAACATCATGGTATGGAAGAAGAAATGGAAATGGAAGAAAATGAATCTGAAAAAGATGAAATGGAATCCAGACCATATCACGATGAAGATGAAGAAAAAGATAAGGACAGATCAAATGCAGAGGATATTGTCTATCGTACTGTTGATCTTTCTAAAGCATCTTACATTGATGAAGAAAATAGAAGGGTGAGAATAGGCGTAAGTTCTGAAGAACCTGTTGAAAGGGAATTTGGAATGGAAGTTTTATCTCATTCTGAGGGTGATATTGAAACTGACTTTATTGCTAGTGGAAGATCACCTTTATTGCTAGATCACGACATGACTAAACAGATTGGAGTGGTTGAACAATATAAATTAAATTCTTCTGAAAAACGCGCAGTAGCAATAGTTCGCTTTAGTCGAAGCAAACTTGGAGAAGAAATATTTAATGATGTTCGAGATGGTATTCGTCAGAATATAAGTGTCGGATATAAGATAAACAACATGGAAAGAGTTAAATCAACTGATTCTGATAAACCTATGTATAGAGTTCAACACACACCTTTAGAAGTGTCTGTTGTTTCTGTACCTGCGGATCAATCAAAAGCAGTTGGCGTAGGTCGTTCCAAAAACAAACTTTCTAATATAGAGGTAAAAACAATGACTGACGAAGTTAAAAATGAAATAAACCTTGAAGAAGTTAGAGAAAAATCTGCTGCTGAAGCTAGAGAACAATTTCAAAGAAATTCAAAAGAAATTATTGATCTAGCTGTCAAGCACGACAGACGTGATCTAGCTGACAAGGCTATTCAAGAAGGAATATCAGTTGAAGAATTTAGAGGTGTTTTGTTAGACAATATTTCTAACGACAAACCTTTAGAAACTGCTGAGATTGGTCTTTCTAAAAATGAAGTGCGTAAATTTTCAGTAATGAAAGCTATCAATGCTTTAGCTAACCCTACTGATAAAAGGGCGCAAAAAGAAGCTGAATTTGAATTTGAATGTTCAGAAGAAGCAGCTAAACACTATGGCAGAACTGCTCAAGGTATTATGTTACCACCTGAAGTTCTATCTAATTGGTCAACTAGGGACTTAAATGCTTCTGATGATGCAGGTCTTATTGGTCAAGATTTTAGAGCAGGTGACTTTATTGACGCATTGAGAAATGCTTCATCTGTAATGCCATTGGCTAGAACTTTGAACGGTTTATCTGGCGATGTAAAAATCCCTAAGAAAACTTCTGCTTCAAGTGCTGCTTTCATATCATCTGAAGGTGGTGCTGCTGGTGAATCAGAAATGGTTATCGGCTCTGTAACTATGTCACCAAAAACTCTTGGTGCATTTACAGATGTAACTAGACAGCTAATGATTCAATCTTCATTAGATGTTGAAAACTTGATCAGAGATGATTTAGCACAATCTATGGCTATTGCTATTGATAATGCTGCTCTTGAAGGCTCTGGCTCTAGTGGAAACCCAACTGGTATTACTAACACAAGTGGTATTAATACAGTTTCACTTTCTAGTGCTGCTGCACCAACTTTTGCAGAAATGGTTTCTATGGAAACTGCTGCTGCTGTTGATAATGCTTTATTAGGTAAATTATCTTACATAATGCACCCTAGTAACTATGGCACACTAAAAACTACTGAGAAAGCTAGTAACACAGCACAATTTGTTGCTGCTAACAATGAAGTTAACGGTTATCCTGTAGTTGTATCTGCACAATTAACTGCAAACAACTACGTCTTTGGTAACTTTGATGACTTACTTGTTGGTTTCTTTGGTGGACTAGATATAGTTGTTGATCCATTTACTGCTTCAACTTCTGGAACAGTAAGGGTTGTAGCTTTACAGAGCATGGATGTAGCGGTTAGACACGCTGTATCTTTTGTAGCTGCAAGTTAATAACTATTTTGGTTATTGATACAATGAAGGGTGGCGTAAAGTCACCCTTCTTAAAAAAGGAAAAGATAATGAAATACACAATTTTAAAAGATACTGTTGCTGGTGGTAATAAAGTATATGCTGGTGACGTAATAGATTTGCCTGAAGATGAAGGTAAAGTATTAATGAGTTATGGTAAAGCAGAAGAAGCAAAAGCTTCTGCACCAAAAAAAGAAGATAGAAGCGTTGGCTTAGACGACTTAGAAAAACCAAAAGTACAAAAAAGAAAAAGTAAGTAATGGCTTTAGAATTTGATGCAGACTTTGCTGGTTATTTTGACGCTGATTTTGGTCATGGTGTAAGTGCTACTTATACAAGAACAGGACAGTCTGCAACAACTATTAAAGTAATTCTTGAAGATGAATTTGTCGCGATGGGGGGTCTATCGGTTGATGTAGAAGGTTCTTCTCCCATCGCCTTCTGTAGAACAACAGATGTGCCTAATGCTGCACATGGAGATACTTTAGCTTTTGCAGCATTGACAACTAAAAGTGATACACAAATAAAAGCAGCTACAACTTATGAAGTTGTTGGCGTAGAACCTGACGGTACTGGTATTACAGCTTTAACTCTTGAAAAACAATAATGGCAAATCATATCAGACAACAAATAAGAGAAAGAGTTGCTACTACTCTAACTGGTCTATCAACTACTGGATCAAACGTTTTTCAATCAAGAGTTTTTAACCTAGAAGAAAGCAAACTGCCAGCTATAATTATCTATACAAAATCTGAAGCTGGTGAACTATTGGAAATGGGTTCAACCAGAACTTTACAAAGAACATTATCATTAGTTGTTGAAGCTTATGTAAAAGCCATAAGTAATTTTGACGACACTATTGATACTATTGCAAAAGAAGTAGAAGCTGCTATGGCAGCAGATGTTACTCATAACAGTTTAGCTAGAGATACTTTTTTAGAATCTACTGAAATCAATTATAATGGTGAAGGAGATCAGCCTGTAGTTGTTATGGAAATGACATTTAGTATAATTTACTTAACTACTGAAGCTGCTCCTGATTCAGCTTTATGAGGTAAGCAATATGGATAAGAATGTAATGGTTTCTCCTGATGGCAAATCAAAAATTACAGTTTTTGATAGTGCTGTTGAGAATCTTAAAGCAAATGGGTGGACTCTTGAAGGAGAGTCTATTAATAAAAAAACTAAAACAGAGGATAAATAATGGCAGTATTTACTGGAAAAGCTGGTGTTGTTCAAACTGGTTCTAATGCTTTAGCAGAAGTTAGAAGTTACTCAATAACTGAAACTGGCGAAACTACAGAATCTACAGCTATGGGCGATTCAGCAAAAACTTTTGAGTCAACTTTAAATGAATTTTCAGGCTCAGTAGATTTATTTTTTGACGATACTGATAGTAGTGGACAAGTTTCATTGACTATTGGTTCATCATTTACTTTAAATCTAGCACCTGAAGGTTCAAGTAGTGGAGCATACAAATTGTCTGGAAGCGGAATAGTGACTGAAAAAACTATAACTGCTGCACACGATGGCTTAGTCGAAATGACAATTGGCTTTCAAGGAACTGGTGCATTAACAATAGGAACTTACTAATAGATGGGTGCGATAGACAATGTTGTTGCTCACTTTGACGCACAAGAAATTACTTCTTTTGAAGTCAAAGAATGGGGAACAGAAGAAGAACCTTTAGTCATTTATTCAAAACCATTGACGTTGCAAGAGTCAAAAAAGCTTTACAAGATGGCAAACGACAGCGATCTTGAAGTAATGGTTTATGCAATCATTACAAAAGCCCTAGATGCAGATGGTGAAAAAATATTTTCATTAGCTGATAAACAAGCTTTAATGAATCGTGCAGATGTAGGCGTTGTTGCTGACGTAGCTTCAAAGATTCTTGGTGCTATGACACCAGATCAAGCAGAGGGAAAGTAGCATCCGAGTCTGAAACATTTGCTCAGTTTGCTCTAGCTGACAGGCTCGGTAAGACTATTAGTGAGATTGAATCTATGACAGTAGATGAACTAACTATGTGGTATGCCTACATTAAACATAGAAACGATTTAGAGAAAAGAAATGGGTAAGCTGGGAAAACTAAATATTGTTATTGGTGCTATCAATAACACACAAAGAGCATTCAAAAATATTAATCGTGGTCTAGCAACTATTAGTGCTAGGACAGCATTTATACGAAAACAATTTAGAAACTTATCTATTGCTATAGTAGCAGCAGGAGCAGCTTTTGCTATTTTAGGCAAAAAATCTTTTGAATCTGTTGATAATTTAGGCAAGACAGCAACTAATGCAGGACTTGCGGTACAAACATTACAGGCTTTACAACTTGGTGCTGTAGAAGCAGGATCAAGTCAAGAAGGTCTTAATAAGGCAATGGAAAAATTTGCTAAAAATATCGGTGATGTTACTGCTGGTATAGGACAAGCAAAACCTTTCTTAGACAAAATGGGTATCTCAATAAGAGATAACAACGGTGAAATAAAATCACAAGATGTTTTATTAAGAGAAGTAGTTGCTGGCATACAAAACTTAGGTGATAGTTCTGCAAAGGCTGCTACGTTACAAGCTTTGTTTGGTAGAGAAGGTATAAAGCTTACTGGAATACTAGGACAAGGTTTACAAACTGTAGATGCTTTTGCTGAAAAAGCTAGAAGATTAGGTAAAGATTTATCTGGTGGACAAGTAAGGGCAGTTGAGTCTTTTAACGATAGTTTTGCAAGATTAGGTACAGTTGTTAGTTCATTAAGAGATCATGTATTTGCATCTCTTGCACCTGTATTTGAAACCGTTTCTGAAGGACTAACAAATATGCTTGTAAGAGCAGCCGATCTTGCAGGTGGCTTTAATCAACTAGGAGTCACAATAGCAAACAGCATTATGTCAGGTGCTATTAAAGCTTTAGAAGGTATTAAATTTTTAGCTGAAGGTTTAGATTTTATAGGTAACTTAATTGGTTTTGAAACTTCTGACAAAGTACAAAAATTAATTGATAAGCTTGAAGCTTTAAAAATGAAAGTTGGAGAGATACCAGAAGAATTTAACAAAGTTGGAACAGAACTAGATGTAACACCTATAGAGAATGCTACTACTAAAATACAAGGCGCATTCAAACAAGTATTAGAGATTATGAATAAGAATCTTAATGATACCAGTAAATCATTTACTTCTATTGCAACAACTATAGAAAATGAACTTGTAACAGCTTTTATGAATATTCATAAAGGTATGCAATCGTTAGGAGATGCAATAAAAAATATTGCACAAGCAGTAATACAAGAATTAATAAGAATATTTATAGTAAAAAAAATGGTTGGTGCTATAACAGGCGCAGTTACAGGCGGTAGTCAAACACCAATGATGGCAAGAGGTGGTACAGCAACAGGTGGTAAAGCAGTCATCGTTGGTGAAAAAGGTGCAGAATTATTTGTACCTAATAGAACAGGTACTATAGTGCCTAATGATCAACTTGCAGCAAGCAATGGAATGGCAGCGCCAGTCAATGTAAGTTTTAACATTTCTGCTATGGATGCAGAAGGTCTTGATAAATTACTTGTGAAAAAGAAAAATTTATTAGTTTCTGTAGTATCGCAAGCAATGAATCAGAGAGGTAAAGTAGGTTTAGTATGAGTGGTACTTATCCTACAACTAAGAACCCTAGTATCTATAACTTTAAGTCTAATAGACCTACAACAGTAGATTACACTTTGTCTGGCAAAAGATCAGTCAAACAATTTGCATCACAATATTTTAGCTTTACAGTTACTATGCCTTCGATGAAGCGATCTGACTTCATGGAATATTATTCTTTTTTAACAAAACAAAAAGGCGGTTTTGAAAGTTTTACTTTTACATCACCTTTATCTAATCAAGGCGCAGTAGCGCAAAGCGATACAGTTCTTGTCGCAGGGACACACGCAGTAGGAGATACAACTATAGATTTAGATGGTTTTGCAAACTCTACTACAGGCGTTTTAAAGGCTGGTGACATCATAAATTTTGCAGGACATAACAAAGCTTATATGGTTGTTGCAGACGCTTCTAGTGACGGTTCTGGCGCTTCTACGGTGACTATTGAACCACCTTTACAGTCAGCATTATCAAATAACGCTGCTGTAACTGCAAAAACACCTACTTTTACTGTAGCTTTGGAACAAGATGATGTAGTTTACAATACTGATTCTAGCGGTATTTTTAATTTAAGTTTTGATGTTAGAGAGGTCATTTAATGTCAAGATCATTAGATTCTTCTGTAGTAACTCAAATACAGAGCGAAGGAATAAGACTTGCTTACTTAGCAGAGTTTAGTTTTTCTTCTGCTGTTTATTTAACAAATCATTCTAAAAACTTAGCATTCAACTCTCAGACTTATGTGGCTGATGGACAGCTTCACATAGAAGATTCAAGAGAAGAAACTGGCAAGATTGAATATTCTAATATGACAGTATTTCTAAAAAATATGTCAGATGCTATGCGTACAAATTTAAAAGCTGAAGATTATGTAGGAACAGAAGTAACTATCACTTTAGGATTTTTAGACGCTACAGAACTTATTACTGCATCTTATGAAATATTCAAAGGCACTATAGGTTCAGCAGCTATGGTCGAAAAAGCAGGACAAGTTCTAGCTTCCATAGAATTAGTATCGCATTGGAAAGATTGGGAATCTACCAAAGGAAGAACTTTTACAGTTGAATCACAAAACGCAATTCATGCTTCTGATAGAGGTTTAGATTACGCACATAGAACAAGAGAAAATCTTGAATGGGGTCAGCCATAATGGTTGATCCATTTTTAATTATAACGATCATAACTGCTGTTATTGGCGGTGTACAAGCTTATCAAGCTAACAAACAAGCTAAAGAGCTAAGAAGAAAAGCTAATAATCTTTTAGTAACAAAGTTTGGAACAGGAGAAGCTATACCTGTTTTATACGGTAGAAGAAGAATAGCTGGAACAGTTGTGTTTGCAGAAACAGTAAATCAAAAAGATTTATTTGTAGTTTATGCTTTATCAGCAGGAGAAGTAGAAGAAATACATGGTGACACCATTCTTATTGACGGTGATAGATTAGATAAGGCATCAAGATTTAAAGGCGACAATTTCATAATTAGAAACGACAGATCAGAAAACTATGGTTCTGGTACAGCTTTATTTGGAGCAACTACAGCAGATAAAAATAATGTTTTAGATATTTATACTACTACAAATGTAAAAGTTAATAACAAGCGTAAAAAAGATAACGCAAAAAACTTTTCAATGATTTTTAATTTGCATCATGGATCACCTACACAATCTGCTGATCCAATGCTTACAAGTGTTTTTGACGGTACAAGCAATAAATCTACATGGTCTAGTGATCACAAACTATCTGGTATTGCTTACATAGCTGCACACTTTCAACACAAACAAGACGGTAGATTTAGAGGTTTACCAGAACTAACAGTAGAAGTAGAAGGTCGTAAAGTCTATGATCCTAGATTAGATTCTACTGTAACAAATGGTTCTGGTTCACATAGGCAAACAGATACCAGCACACACGCTGGCACATCAAATCCTGCTATAAATTTTTTAGATTATTTGACTAATACAGAATACGGTAAAGGTATAGCATTTAGTAAGATTGATCTAAGCAGTTTTCAAACAGCAGCAAATGTTTGTGACAATACGATAGCAACAATATCTGATACAAGCTTTTCTATATCTTCTGGACAGACAGGCAACAAACAAGACAAGCTAATCATACCTATAGCTTCTATAGATAATTTTTCTAGCTTTAAAGTTGGAAATAGCATTGCAATTACAAATGATTCTAACAGCGCATCAATTGCTTCAGGGATCATTACTGGTAAATCATACTTTGCTGGTACAGATGGCATCATAGATCATTACGAACTTAACATGGCATCAGGTGCAGTAGCTTCTACTTTTACTTCTCCTGTTACTGCAAGCGCATCACAAACGCAAAAACGTTTTGAATTTAACGGTGTTGTAGATACATCAGAATCAATTATGACAAACTCGCAAGAATTTCTAGCTTCTATGCGTGGCATATTTGCTTATCAAGATAGTAAATATTATTTGAATATTGAACATACTGTATCTTCAGCAGCTTTGAATATTGATGAAGATGATATTTTAGAAGAAGGATTTCAACTAAGTTTAGAAAGTAAAGAAAGAAAATATAACAAAGTAGAAATTACTTTTTACAACGCACAAAGAAACTATGAAAAAGATTCTGTTGTATACACAGGTGAAACTAGCGATACATTTTTATCTGACGATGGTAATGAAGTCTTAGAAGAAAAGGCAGAGTTCAGTATGGTTACAAATCAACAGATTGCTTACAACCATGCTAAGTCAATTTTATTTAGATCAAGAAGGCAAAGACAAATTAAATTTACTGGTACTCCTAAGTTATTAAATGCAACAGTAGGAGATGTCATTGGGGTAACCCATAGTAAATTTGATTTAACAAGTAGTGGCGGTACACCAGATCAATTTAGAATAACAAGAATGACTCTTAGAACTGATTTAAATATTGAAGTAGAAGCTATTGAGTATCAAGCTGATATATATGGTTATGCTACACCACCTTCAGAAGATATTGATTACGCAAATCAAGTTGTAGATAGGACAGCAGTAGTACAGCCTAGTAACTTAACTTTTGTTGATAAAGACCCAACAACAGGTATTCAAGCTTTTCTAAGCTGGGAAGATGCAAATGTATATCCATCAAGGTTTAGAGTTACCGTAAGAAATGAGCAGTTTGTTCAAAGAACAGTTGCAACATCTGATGGTTCAGCAACGACAGTAGATACTACTTATAAAATCATAGGAGATTCTATATCTAATCAAACTATGTCTTTCTTAGAAGCAGGTTATATAGCATCTTCTAATTATTCTTTTTCAGATGGTACGTTTACATTTAATCAAGCAGGTATAAGCGGAGAAGATTTATCTGCATTAAAGTTTCCATTTGATGAATTGTTTGCTACGACAGGTAACGGTTCTACAACTGCTTTTACTTTTAACACACAATTAACAGGCTTAACGACAGCTAACATACTGCCATTTATAGATGGTGTTTATCAAGCACCAGAATCTTTTGCTTTTAACACCAGCAGTAAAGTTCTTACGTTTGATGCAGCACCACCTAATTCATCAATTGTAGAAGTTTTTATGGATGATGAAATAGAAGTGGTATCAGAAACTTCTACTGGTCAAACTGCTTTTACACTTGATCCAATATTTCCTGTAGAAAACTTATTAGTATTTATTGGTGGTGGTTATCAAAAAGCAGATGCTTTTTCTATAGCTACAAGCACAACAGGTATGACTGTTACCTTTGATGAAAGCATATCTTCTGGAACAAAAGTACATTTTGTTCTAATGCCAGAAAAAGTAGAAGGTGTTATTTACACAACCATTACAGATGAAACAAGTATTGATTTATCTAATATAAGAATCAACGATGGCTATAAAGGAGAAGTATCAGCAATCAATGCTTTTGGTTTTGAATCTGCACCAGCTACAGTAACTTTTACAAATGCTCAAAGTCCAGTACAAATTAAATACGATATTCCAGATTCTTCTATTAATGCAGCAAAAGTTGTTGATACGTCAATTACACAAGCGAAACTAGAATCAGCAGTCAGTACTGCTTTGAATACAATACCAACACACACAAGCGATATAGGCACGCTACAAGTCAACGTAGCTGCGTTGCAGTCTACAGTCAATGATTCAAATACTGGGGTAGCTGCTAACGCAACAGCAGTAACGCAACTTAATACTTCACTAACATCTACAAACACAAACGTAACCGCAAATGCTTCATCAATAACAACTTTAAATACAAGTGTTAATAACATAAATTCAAGCGTCACAAGCTTGCAAAGTTCTACATCTGATTTAGAAGGTAATGCAGCAGCTTCTTTTGTTTTACAAACTGATGCTAACGGTGCAGTTTCACAAATGATTTTAGAATCTGATGCTCAAGCTGGTACAAACCCAACGTCTATAATTAAATTTAGAGCAGATACATTCCAGATCACGAACAATTCTACAAGTACAACAGCACCTTTTACGGTTTCAGGCGGTAACGTAATAATTGATAACGCATTTATTGTTGATCTTACTGCTGATAAATTGTCAGCAAATTCTTTGAATGTTGCAGGTAAAGCTGTTAGCGGTACTGCTGGTAACATAACAGGTTCAGCAGGTATAAA
>VMHT01007760.1_pt1 | contig 15959 bp, 31 predicted proteins | sample 4693611 | NCBI WGS metagenome assembly VMHT01 (sample SAMN12280063, study PRJNA550983) | marine metagenome | isolation source: seawater sampled from same location over 5 years 0.02-0.2 micron viral filtrate | place: USA: collected off the coast of southern California halfway between the port... ... | reverse complement strand
GCTAGCAGGTATTAATATAGTGTAATTAACGGTTCTCGATATACTACTTCCGCTTGTGTTTGTAGCAAATGAATCTGTATCCCTACTTAATATTGTGCCTTTTGCAATAGAAGGATCTGTAATGAAACCGCTACTATCAACGTTAAAACCTAATAGGTTTGCTGTCGTACAAGTGAAAGTACCTAGCGATACTGTAGGTTCTACGGCTTCTATGTAGAACGGGCTACGTGCATTAATTTTTGTACTCATAATAATTCGTCTATATCTTTTAAAAATGCTTTTACAACATCATCACCAAAACGTTCATATGCCAAGTTAAATGGTCTTGTAAAAAACAATGATGGCTTAATGCCCTTTTTATAAATACTGTTCTGTAATATGAATCCTATCGTTTTATAATTACCCTTTTCATATCTACCTTTTTCATCACGTAACCTAAAACGTCTTGCCTTTGCCCACTCCATTAACGGCTTCATTGGTGGTTTCTTGTTCGTAAATGAGTATGGCGTATTGTGTTTTTCTTCTTTACCACTTACCCCTTTATCTACGAACTTACCGTAATCATTCATATTAAAAGACACCTTCAAACCATCTTCTGTATCTTCGACAATGTACTGTAGTGAATCGTATAATGATCCTGAAAGCGTTTTCTTTTTCTTAGTTAATGCGCTTCTACTCTGCGTGACAACATACTTGCCAAACTGCTGCAATACTTCACGTGTTCTTTTTAATCGCATATGTCAATATCATTTTGAATAAGGACATCAAACGTGCAAGACCACCCTGTCAATAGGTGTTCAAATCTATCAACAAATGGCTCACAAGAGGGCGTACCGTCAACTTGATATTTATCTGTGTATAGCGTGCCTCTAGATAGTTTAGAGAGCAATAGGTTTAATACAGCTAATTGTGTATTGAGTACATCTTGTTCATTAGTATTACCTGTGAATATGTCTGTTGTTTCTTCTTTAGAGACATCTACAATATCCATACAGAGTACTGATACACTTAACCTCCAATGGTTAGTATTAAACTGTGCGCTGTTTACGATAATGTGTGCAAGAGGGAATATAGTCTGTTTAGATAAATCAACATCTGAAATATCTCCTGTTGTAACTGTATTAACATTAACGTCATCGAGCAACGTATCTCTTAGTGTTTTAGTTATCTGATAATATCCTCTTACTCCTTGGTTACTCATCTTGTATTGTGTTTAATCTGCTTTGCTTCGTACTCGTTCTTTTCCTTTAGAAAGACTAACATTGTTAGACATTCGTGCATTGTCATCTCTGTGATATGTCTAAATCTTGTAATATCTCCTTGAGCGAGTGCATATATGCTTTGATACCACCCCCATTTTCTTCCAAAATTTGCTTCAACTCCGAGTCCATCCCCTCCATTTCCAAACAATTCATCGTAACGCTCACTAACTCCTTGTTTAAATGATAAAAAAAAACATAAGCACCTAGAGCTACATCGAGTGGCATATCCAAAAAATCATTTGCTTTATCTGTACCCTTGTAAGGTTCTATATCATAACGATCGTCTTTAGAGTGTGTAATAGGTCTATACAAAACCGCCATAGCCTTATGCATATTTTTTGGGTCTGATAGGTAATTGTCAAGATCAACATACTCTCCTAAACTAATATCGTCTAATACAGGTATAAAGCCATACTCAACACCGTGCATTGTGAATCGGTTAATGAATTTGCTTTTGCTTTCAAACAAGCCCTGTATGTGTTCTACTGTATCTACTAGGCTCTTGTATCTAATGTTTGCTACATCTTTTAAGTCTATGCCACAAAATATCTCTACTAGCTTTTGCATATAGAATGGTGTAGCTAAATCGACGTCTTGATCTAAACGCACAAACTTTTGATACTGTTTTAAGGTAACTTCACTAAGACTTGATGGTACAAGAATACTCGCTTTCATATTAACATAACGTTTTAATGGTACACTTTTGCATACAAAAGGGCATCATTTCTGACACCCCCTTGAACCAATTAATAAATAAACACAAACAATAATTATATCCTTTCTCCAATCGCTTCATTAATCGCTGTCTGCTTACAACTATCGGAACAAAAATCATCATCTATATCTTCTACGGGATTGCCACAATGTTCGCATCCGTAATGGTGGTAATCATTTATTATATGTTCTGCAATCTCAAAATAATTGACTGACCTTACAAAAGCTACTGCATAATCATAAGCCAATCCTTCTCCTTCGTATTCTAAAATTGACTGAACGTAATCCTCTGCCGCTTCTGCCATTTGACTTTGGTTCTTGCCGTACTCATTGTACCACGTTTCACCATCGCCATCAAAAATCTCTAACGCAACTCTCCACGTTGCATAATTTGTCCATCCGTTGTATTTCTTGTTATTTTCCATATCTTAAATTTACAAATTTCTTGTGTTACTACCAAATTGATTGCGCCATTCGTGCGCTTCTTGTATTGTCTTGTGCTTGTCTCCTAAAACCTTACCACATATTGGTACTAATTCTGTGAGGAATAATCCCTTAAATTTAACCTTACGTGTGGCTTTGTGTCCTATTGTATCTAAACGTTCCATCTTACGACCTTGATAACCGTGTGGTCTATCCTCATCGTCGAACGCTAAATCAATACTACCTAAATACTTTTTTGTCTCTGGGCATATTACATCTAATTGATAACCCATAATTTCAAATCTTGTGTCCATTGTGTGTTGTTTTTCTATTACTCTGTAAATATACAACAAACTTTTGACTTATCAAATTTTGTAGATAACTTTTTTTATCCTATATTGCAGTAAATATAACACGTAATATGAAATTAAAAGTAATAATGCACGACCTCGAAGGTAATTGGTTTAATGAAACTACTATAATGTTGCAAGAAACATTTAACAAGTATAATGTAATTCCAAGTAAAGGGGATTATATATCTTGTGATGTTGGTGATGCACACAAAGTAGATTATGTACAATGGATAGAGGGTTTAATTTTAGTTGTGGTAGAATATAACGAACACTATCAAGAGTATCGCGAAAGATTAAATAAACGGTTTTAGCGAATAGCGTATCGACCAAAGTTCGGTTTCGATAGCTTAGAGTAACACGCATAACGTATCGCGTCGGTTGTATGGTTATACATATCGATCGGTACGTTTAGTACATTACCGTTCTTATCCTCTTTCCATTTGTAGTTCCTAAACTCTTTGATCACATTATCACTTCTTTTAGTAATGTATAAATGATAACGCTTAAGCATATCAATACCAATGTTGATACTATCCCTACCTTTCTCACTAGGTTTTACATTCCAACCCATTTGCCTTAACTCCACAATACTCTTTGGCTCTGCACTATCAGCAAATATCTCTGCCCTCCTATCAATGTCAAGAGAGCGTAACTCATTACCAATGTCTCTATTAGTCATACCCGTTCTGTAAATCAACTCATTAAAGTACAAGTTGTTTTCTTTTTTGTAAACAGCTACTAATGTGGTAGGGTCATTAGTATATCCAAAGTCCATACCATATGATATTAGTGTTGCGTCTTGTGGTATCTTTTCTATAGGCGTATGATTAAATATGAGAGTCTTACCGATACCTACTTGACCAAGACCGTAAACACGCCAGTAATCCTCATCAGTATCTCTTAGTAGTTCAATCTCGTCTTTAATCGACTGTGGTAAGAATGGATTGTTTTTATAGGTTGTAATATGAAACTCTGCGTCATCACGTGTTTTAACCTTCTCATATATCCAATGGAACTCGTCAGACGGGTTGTAATCGATTATTATCCTTCCTTCAGTACGGAATACCAACTGTTGCCAATCTTCCCAATGTAACTCGTTAGCTTCGTTTATAAACAGGGTATCTCTTTTACGACCACGTACCTTTTGCGGTTGATCCAAAGAAATGAACTCTATAAGGTTTCCATTAAGAATGTATTCTGCACTAGATTTGTTATGATTCCTTTCATCGTATAATTTATAGTCCTGCAATATCTGTATGAAGTCTCGCATTGCAGACGTACGTAAAGCAGGATAGGTCTTTCTACATATCGTAATAACCTTTTTCTTGTTCTTTAACGCATACCCAAAGATTAACCACATTAGAATATTATAGGTCTTGCCCGAGCGAGTACCACCCTGCTCAATAACAATCCTCTTGTCTGTCTTTTCGAGGTGTCTAAATACTCTATTGGTCTGTATCTCCCTCATCAACGGTGTCTATCACCTCAACTCTAAAATGATTATCAGTACCCATATCTACCTCTTGACGTTCTACATAACCACGTTCTTTACCTCTAGTCTTTAAATAGAATATGATACTTGTTTCTCTGTTCTCTTTTATATTCTCAAACAACTTGCTCTCTGCAAAGTCAAGACAAACGTTATGTATTGAGTCTACTTCTTTGCGATACTCTTCATCTTCATTGTACCAAGCGTAATGCGTTGATCTGTGTATTCCTGCATTTTGTGATGCAACAGACACTATCCCTAGATTTTTCTCTAAAGACTCAATCATTCTTTTTTTAGTGTCGGATGTGTTCATATTACTCTAATTCACTTTTCTTAATCTCAAACTCTTCCATACAATGTGGGCATATCAATTCTAATGTTTCAATATGCGTTGCTTCTGCACTAAAACGATCCTCTAAATCAGTACGTTTCTTGGTTACTTGTTCTTCTGTTATAGGCTTAATATCGAACCCTACACTTTCGTCTAACCAACTCGTTAAATCTACATTTTGAAAGTAAGTCTGCATTTCTTCAAACTGTCCTATTTCTCGTAACTCTATAACAAGTTCGTCATTGTCCCACATCGTCATTTCGTGAGTCTTGTTATCTGCTATACGATATGCTTTTGCTTTACGATCATCTAAGTCTGTAATTATACAGGGTGCTGTCTCGTGTCCTAATTGCATTAATGCTTTAAACCTTGCGTGTCCAGTAATAATAACCTTGTTCTTGTCTAATACTAATGGTTGATTAAAGCCGTAATCCTTTATGGACTTCTTTAACGCTTCTACCGTTTTGTCGTTCTTTCGTGCATTTCTCCAATAGGGTTTAACCTGTGTAAGTTTAATCTCTTGTACTTTCATAATACTTCTTTTTTACTTGTATTTGTTTTTTTGACTCCCAAGCCTTTTTGTAATCTGCGTCTGCAAATAGTTTGCTAAATCCTGTAATATGTTTTAACCTCAACAGTTCTTCTGCTTCCATACCTAGTTCTTCACAAATATCGTGATCTTCCCATCCATTGTCAAGCATACCAAACACAATACTACTCATACCTTTAATTGAGTGTTTTCCTCTTGCTCGGTTGTGTCTTACCGTTGATGCCATACGATCATTAATATCTTTATCTATCACTACTACAGGAACTCTACCGTGATTGCGTTCAAGTATATCGTTATGTGATTTACAGGTGAAATATCTATGGAACCCATCAATAATAACGTATTTATCTTTAGTTTTATCATAGACAGTAACTATTGGCTGTGTGTAACCATCGTGCTTAATAGACGTATAGAGTAATTTCATCTCTATTGTGGCTACACTATTAGGGTTGTAGTCGTTTGCTTGAACCTTATTTATATCAACCCACCTGACTCTATTTACAGGTTGAGTGTTTAAAGGCGAATACCGATCTATCACTTCTTTTACAGATTCTATTACATTAAGCTTGTCTTGTACGTCTGCCTCTGTGTCTTTTAAGTATTTTTCTAATTCTTGTAGCATATTATCCATAAATATATTTGTTTCCTTTTGTCCATTTTGTTGTAATCCCTTTTTGATACTTCTTCCAATTTAATATATCTGGTTTTTCTGTGAAATTACGCAATTTGGTTAAGTCTTCGTCATTCGCTAAAATGGTGTAAACCTGCGCTCTATGCAAATCCTTTATATGATGCATCCCCTTGTACTGTTCATCTTGTTTTTTCCACGTTCGGAAAAACTTTGCTTTCACTTTTTCATTCATAACTAAATGTTCAGTAAGGTAATCTCTGTACTCTGCCCAATCTTTAAACATAAATGGCAATTCTTTCACAAAAAAGTTTTTCTTCATCTTACCTGCGGTGTTTATTCCTGACATACGTTTTGTGAGTGCAACCCACGTCTCTTGCTCAACCTCCTGTAGATACTCCATAACCTGTAAGGCTGTCTCGTGATGTAAATTAGACACTCGCATACTACGGATAGGGACACCGTGCATATACTGATAGTCATAAACCTTAGTGTATTGCCATTCGTTATCGTGTATTGCTTTCCATACATCAGTATAAGACCAATCGTAAATAGGATAAAACGTGTAATGCTCTTCTTTCTTACTAAGTCTTTTACCCCACGTAATATCTTTATATGTCAATGCCTCCGTCATAGCTAAGTATCTGCGCGGACTTTCCTCTGCGCGTACACCGCCTAAAAAACACATACGTTCTCCTTTGTAATGGTATGCAGGTATAGCAGAAAATAAATCATAAAACCTCATTGTGCCATACACATTCTCTGTAAGTGCTATAGGGTTGCGTGGTCTCATTGTCTCTGCTCCTTCTTCCCAAGCCACTATCCATTGTTTGATATTAGACGATGCGTTAAATATATGAAATGGTATCTGTAACCACATTGGGTCTATACGTGGATCGGCAAATACATCCTCCATATAATCTATAACCGCTTGCCACTCTGCCTCTTGATCCAAGAACATCACCTTTAACGGCAACCTGTTCTTTTCTTCTGCGACCATAAGCGCAAGGTATAATGTAACAGTAGAATCTTTACCACCACTAAACGATACCACTACATTTTCAAACTCATCAAACAAGTATCTTATACGATCTAATGATTCTTCAAATACATTTTGTTTTTTATATATCCTCATTTACTTATCCTATCTGTGTGACTCAATAAAGTATTGTTTTCTATATAATGAAATATTTTTTCCTTAGCTTTACTCTTACCCATTAATTTTTTACTATCAATACTACAAGCTAAATAATACATACTATCCTTGCTAAGAGATAATAGTTGATGCGGTGAGTGTGTGTCTAAACAAATCAACATATTATTTTCTAAGACTGTCTCTACTTTGTCTAACCCTCTCAATGCAAAATTATCCACCTTAAGTATTAAATGCCAAGTGTATCTTGGATATCTAGGATCTTTGTGTAGTGGTGTTTGTTTCCTTACACCTATCCAATGAGGTTCACTTGTGCTTTCGGCTGCTCCCCACGTTTTTAATTGATGTCCTTTACCATCTAATACTGCATTAAATTCTTGCTCATTAAATGAGTAATTGTAATCTAAAACATTTCTTTCTACGTGAAGTACAGGGTTGCTCACCTCACCTTCTTTTAATTCATAATCCCATTTTAAATCCATAACTTATTTTTCAAACGTTAAACTCTGTCTTTTACTACTACGCCTTGGATCAATACTAGATTTTGCAATCCTATGATCTACAAGACTCGGTACGTGTAACCAATACTTTATCTTATTCTTTTTAAAGTAATACCTTGTTACAAGATCATTTGGGCTGATATGTTCGTCTTGTTCGCATTCGTTCTCAAACTCTATACTGTATTCATATATCTTTTTTGCCATTCCTTTTGGAAGATAATAACATTGATGCATTAAAAAATTACTACCATTTTCGTAACGACTACCTTCGATTAAATCCTTTTTTCTCATACTAAAAAATTGTATTACATCATTTGGTCTTTCGTTAATAGCATTTATGCATTTTTTTACAAAGTCATCACACAGTAATATGTCATCTTCTAATTGAACACAAGCATTATCACCCGCCATTTTCCAAGCCTGTTGTGCATTTCTATATGAGGTGTTTTTAAATTTACCAGGATCGGTAAATGTATCGTAACTCACTAACAAATTAGGTATTCTTTCCTTTACGTAATTTGCCATTTCTTCTCGACCATCACAGGTCATCATTATAAATTTAGCCATAATATTTGATTATATAATTATCTGTCTCTATCGTTTTAGACTCTACACCTAATATGTTATCAATACGTTCACTTGTATGATACATTGGATATATATCTGGGTGATTGCATTTACCTTCTTTATAAAACATTAATATGTAACCTGCATAATCTTGTACTTGTTTTAAGTATTGTGGTATTATAAAATTAGGCGTACCATAAAGACCAATCAATATTGTATTAGACTTATCGAACTTACCTCTTGTGTATGTTTCAAATCTGTCTATTAAAAATTTATGTTCTTTGTTCATTCCCCTTGCCCATTCAATTCTTTTACCTATTGGATCAACACCTAAATAATTTTGCGAGTCAATAAAACTAGGTAAGCTAAAATTCGATGTATCACCACAACCTATTTCATACACAAAATGGTTATCATATATCTCATTAAATATACTTAATACCTTGTTGGCTATTAATTCTACATCTTCACCTGTATCATTATACTCTACACCTATTTTATCTCTGTATTGATAAGAATTAAACGTCTTATTTATTAATACTGCGTCTTCGGGATTTGCGTCCATAACCCAATACTTCATTCCTTTATAATTCCACACACTAAAAGGTTTACCCCAAAAAAACTCTTTAGTAGAATATTTTCTAACCTGTTTTGCTACGTCCTTAAATATGACATCATCGTTCCATTCCTCTATAAGAGTGTACCAGTGCGGTGCTCTTGTCGCAAATGTTTTTGCAAACTTCCATTGTGCATTTTCTAAAATGTACTGTAAATCATCTTTATCATACTGCATACCTCTCTTCTTTTTTGCGTTTTTTATCCTTTTGTATTTTCTCTTCGTTCTTTAAACTTGTTAAACGAAAAGCCTCTGCCATACAATTATCTACGGCATCATAAAACTCGGGATCTATATACTTTAACTTTGTTTGTAACGAACTAAGCTTTATCGAACTATCATCAACCATATCGGTTAATACTTGCATTGTATTCATTAACTCCTTGTCGTAAAAACAATACTGTTCAAACATTCTCTCTGCGTGTAATACTGTTGCGTGATCGTATGACTTTTTGCCATTGGCTTTGTAAAATTTACCTATTCGTTCTAACGACCATCCTAAGTTTTTCCTACACATTACAACGTGTAATGACCTGTATGTAACAACCTCTCTTCTTCTTGTGTTTTCAAACACATTATATCCTGTGGTCTTTCGTATCGACCTTGCCCATAATTGAGCCTTAATTTCACTTCTCATAGTGTATCTTCAAAATAATAATTGTTAATGAACTCTGCAACATCTTGGGTGTCTTTGCCTTGTATGTTGTTTTTGTATGCGCTCAAAACGTTTTGTACTTTCATCTTACCTGATTCCCAAAACTCCTTGCTACATTTATAAAACCCTATATCTAACGACTTTTTGTCTATCGCTATAAACTCAAAATCTTCGTAACTCTTACCCCACAACTGTCCATAAATATACGTTTGTACATCATATCCTATTGCATATGCATCTTTACGAAAATTGGATATATTCTGACACGTCTTAAGATCAATTATCTTACCTGTGTCTGTTATTATATCTGCCTTACCTCTAAAAGGTATATCGTCTATCACTCCAAACATTGGTACTTCAAAATTACTGTTACGTAAAGCACCCATTGCTTTTTGATTTACTGTAAACGCTCGTGCTAAACGCTCGGCATCTTGTTTTTCTTTTTGACTATACACATTACCTTTACCGTGTACCTTTTCTAACTCTTTAAACGCAACCCCTTTTGTAAGTGTCTTTGCAAATACTTGCGCATCGAACACGTGTGGCTCTAATATTGCTGCGTGGAATAACCACCCATCTCTTAGTGGCTGTTGGTTTGTTTGATACTTGTCGATGTAATAATACGACTTTGGACTCTTAGCCATCGTCTTAACCTTAGAACTACTAAACATCGCTTTTGAGCAATACCCGTAATAAAATTCATCATCAAACATATGTTCGAGAAGCTGATCTTCTTCCCATACGTCTCCATTTAATAGTGTAATCATTTCTTCTCTGTTAAATATTTAATGTAATTATCTTTGACATATTTATACATTGTTGGTGTAAACGTGTCTAACCAATCTTCGGGTGTGAATACTAAGTGAACATCTTCACCATTGACATATCTTTCTGCCACAATTAAAATTTCTTGTGAATCACCGTGATTTGGTGAGACCGTGTGGCATTCTCTAACGTAAATTGTTACGGGTTGCTTATTCTTCCTTGAAATACTGTTGCTCATATTTTTCTAAATTTGTTACTGCTTCCAGCGCTTGGCGCTGATATTTTAATTTATCCTTACGATACTGTGAAACGATCTTCTCAAACGAATCCTGTTCCATTTCCATACTTGCAACATAAATACCTATGTGCGCGAGTGCTTGACCTAAAACCTTTAATATTTCATTATCGGGTTTTGCCTTCTTCCATTCGATCAACTGATCTGATATCACCTTAAAATTGTTGAGGTACTCTAACTCCTGTACGGTGCGAGTCTTGGCTCTGTAAATTGATTGTCCTTTACTGTCTTTCTCCATATTGTGTGTTTTATTATACGCAATATACAAAAAACTTAATAACTATAAAAGATTAATACTTGTTAATTATCGCTGCACTATTTTCGTTGAGCATATAGCAAGGCTTAAGCACTTTTTTTTTAGTCCATAAGGTTGTATCAGGACACCACATATCTTGTGCTTTAGGCATTTTAATATCATTAAGCCAAAACAAGTAATTACCGTGCGGATCATTTACAAAATATAGTTTGACCTCTTGATCCATTTCCATTAATCTGTCATACTTATACTGCTCGAGCATCTTAGTTTCATAGTGTTTCTTACGAAACTTCATTTCCATTGCACACGTGTTTCCTTTAGGTGTTAATCCTATTGCATCGCAATGCGCACTATTTTCACCTGTCCAATTTAATTGCCATCCATCAATCTGTAACAACGCTATTACTGCTTGTTCAAGCTGATGTACTGTCTTTATATCCATTATCCCATATGTCGTTTAGTTGTGCTATCCATTGTTTCCAAGTTTTACCGCTACAACTACAAGGCTTGAAGAACTGATGATTGTAATACTTCGCGTGTAATTCCGCTATAACATCTTGTGCTGCGGGTGTTAATTTTTTATTTTCTCGCACACTCTTATATAAGTTGTACTCTCTTTTTGTCATTTTTTCCATCGCTCTTCCCAATCTATTTCAATTTCATTTAATTTTACCTGTCGCTCTTTGCAACCGCAAGACTCATAACCTAGTAAATCTATTACTATTAGGTTAACAAGCCATTTAACTCCTGTAACTCGAAAGAGCCACTCTAAACGATCTCCTAATCTTAGTTTCATAAATACTCTTTTAAATGATTATACACTTTCTTATATGTGTTATATAGCGTATAGTAAGGTATTGTTGTTTTTCTTGACAACTCACTTATCTTAACGCCATCACTGACTATTTCAAATACCTTTTGATCAAACCAATATAGCTTTTCTAACTCGTTTACTATTCGATCGTGTGTATCTTCATAATCAGGTGTGTCTTCAACCTGTATATGGTATGCTTCTGTTTCGTAATCTATACTCACGTTTTGTTTTTCCTTTCGTGTCTTGTCAATAAATATTGACTTTAACGTCTTTAGTATATAATAGGTGTTTACCTCTTCGTTATTATACATTACATTTTTTCCTGACGATATAATCTTGTGCATTTTTAAATACATATCTTGGACTATATCTTCTGCCGTATCTTCGTTGCAACCGAAAGCACGAACCATATAAACCCACTCTTCGTGCCTTTCGTGTATTATTTCTAATACTAGTCTAGCCATATCAATATAGTAATGTTAAACATAAGAAAACAAAATTGATGCAATTCATATGGATCTTCTGCAACCCCATCGTCATCAAGAGACGGCTTATAGAATATGTAACCTATAGCCACTCCTGACAACAAACCAAACTTAATTTCTGTATCTCTCAAAATGGTAACTCTTTAATATTAAACTCTTCTTTTTCTCCTATCGGATTAATACCGCCTATTTCAAATCCTACATTATTAATAACGCTACGTAAACGTATTGGATCATCCATTGAGGTGGGTCTTCCACCCGTATCTGTATCTTTAACTTTCCTTACGTGGATATGTGATTGCATCCAATCTGTCGGGTGTTGTGTGTATCTGTGTATTACTAAAAAATCATCTGCTCTATTAACGAACTTCCCCCCTCCTTCTACATCTGCCGCCATTGGGGGGATTGGGTGTTCGCCATACTCGTGACTTATACCGTGCTTAAATCTTAGTGCTGCCGTGTTTGCGTGTGTGTTTAACCATATCGTGCATTTATTTGATTTACAAAACAACCTAAACTCGCTTGTCGCTGTGTAATCATATTCGTGTCCATTCCCGCTATTTGGGTGATCTTTATCTTTTATAAGACTGTTGTACGGATCAATCAAAAACCCTTGAAAATTCCATTGCTTCTTTACTGTCTTTGCTAATGACAATAATTCTCTGTACGAATATAAACGCTCTGTATCTACAAACTTAAAATGTTTATATATCCAATCGGATTTTTCGTCTAACTCTTGCTGTGGTATTCTATTGAGTGGCTTAATCGTCATAAACTCCAATAACTTGCGTATAATGGTGTACGGTTCATTTTCTGACGAAAACACTAACCATTTAACATTGTGCTTTAAACTGTATAATAACATCATATACAAAATTACTGTTGTCTTACCTACGTTGGCGTGTCCTAATATAACATTAAAATTTGTAAACTTAAATCTATAATGTTCATCTATCTCTGGTATTCCTAATCTTAATCCTTCTTTTAACTTACCTGAACGTACGTCATTAATCTTCTTTAATTGGTCTTTAAATTCTACTATCATCGTGTGTTTATTCAATAAAAAAAGGGGGTAAAAACCCCCCTCTTACAAATGTTAATCTAAAATGGTAAATCTGCATTACTATCACGGTCTGGACTGTGATCCTTTGCCGTAACTTTATCACCATTTTTCGGCTTGTACGTGTTTACTTCTCCATAAAAACGACTTGGGTCTTTCATCGATTTTTTTAAATCAAACTGTATATAACCTTTGTCATTCACGTACTGTTTACTTTTGTCTAAAAAACTTTTAAAATCCTCTACGTGTATTGAGCATCTTGAGACTATAAACTCTCTTTGTCTATCGGTTTCTGCTTGTTTACCGAAAAAACCATCTGTATATACTTTATCCATTGTTAACATATTGTTCTATTTGTCTTGCAAACTCTAAAACTTCTTGCGTGTCTGCTGTACGCTGTTGAAAAAACTGTGATGCCGTTGCTGCACTACTTTGTCTAATGATATACTGTTGTGTCTTATCATCACGTGTATTGCTTTTTCCGAAAACCTGTGGCTTAAATTGTGTTTTCATTTCTTGTATCAATTTCGCTGTTTTCATCTGTTCATTCTTAACCTCATACGTTGCATCCTCACCTACCTGTTTCTTAAACTCACCACGCGCTAAAAACGTGTATTGTTCACCGTTGGCAAATCTTGCTTCCCATCTGTTAAATACACCCCCGTCTTTTGGGTTTGCCCACGTTGGAGGGCTTGCTGCAAAAACTTCTGTTACTCTACTTGTCTTCATTTCTAAATAATTCTAATTGTGATTCATAAACTTCTACCCGTGCTTCTAATTCTTGCACTTTACTACGTAACGCTTCAATTTCTTGGTTACGCAATCTCAATACGTCTGCAGAGTGTGTCATCGATCTTTTGATTGTGTGTTCTTCTCATTAACTCTCTTCGAGCATCCGCACGTTCTGCGTCTAATAACTCTGTATCGTACATTGTACGTCTTAATTCGGCATCTGATCTATTTGACCAATACCATTCTTCATAATCGGTATTCCAAAACCGATCGTGTTTACTTGTCCATAAATTCATAATTTGTGTGTTTTAAATTATACTTATTTCAAATATAATAAAAAATATTGAATAAAAAAAACGGGAAGCAGATAAGAACCCGCAACCCGTTTTAATTTGGAAGAAATAACACACAATTATAGTAATTGTAAGGCTAATATATGCAAATAAATACAAACAACGTCATTTATAACTATGCATTTTTATTTTTTCTGTATAATGATCAATCATTTCTTGTAGTTCGTATGTAGCAAACTTAACAATTTCTTGCGACTTTTTGTGTAATAAGTCACTTGTAGCTTTACCTAAATATAAAGAGTAACGGTATTGTTCACCTTGGTTATACATATTGCATTTAACGCATTGTGGCTTCACGTTATCTTCATCCCACCTTGTGCTATAATGTTTTCTGCTCATAAAGTGTCCTGCTTGTATACCATCGTTTTTCCAATGTCCTTGCTTACCGCACGTTACACAGGTACAAACACCTCTTTTATCTGCATTAGATAACCTAATATACTGACTAAAGACTACATCTAACTTCTTTACAAGTTTAGATCGTGTAGGTTTTTTTGCTGTTTTCGGCATTGTCTTTCTTGGTTGTTTCAATAAATCTGATATATTGTACATATGTACATTAATAGTACATATACATTAATAGTATAGTAATAATATACAATATAGTACATTTATTGTACAATAGTCTTTTAGTGTAGACTATTTATGATGCTTGTTACCGAAAATCTTTTCCGTGCCTCTACTGCCAAAGTAACCGATAAAAACGATTTGGAGTAGCTCTTTTACGACTTCTAACTCTTTTAGACCATAAGCCCACCCAAAAACAAAAGCCACCGTTAGAAACGCTAAGGTTAAAGGACGCACGTTTTGTGCTAACCAAGATTGTGATTTAGAGTCTGCAACCCATCTTTTAGTAATACCGTCAAACTCGTGTATTTCTTGATCTAGTTTGCGTAAGGCAATTTGTTTATCAGCTTCTGACATTTCACTACCACCAATAAGGGTACGAACGACATTACCAATAGGGGTGTCATTAGCAAGGCTGCCAACGACTGCAGGAATCTTATTAAGTAGAAACTGACCAACTTTTGTGTCTTTAAATTTTTTCTTATTACTCATTTAACGTATTTCCTACTGTATTAGTAAGTCCATATAACGTCTGCGTGTTTTTCAGGATCGTTGTCCACGTGTATGAATGTGTCTGCAATACCGAAACGATTGAATCCTGCTTTTTGCAAGCTGTCAATAATAATCCATCTGCTTCTTGAATCGGTACAATGCAGGTCTGCTGCATATCCGTAACAATGTGATGAATTTTTACTACCTTTAATGTGCTGATTTCTTTCTTTCGTACGATACCCGCTGTTGATTTTAAAGGGTATTCCTGCAATAGTTCTTGCGTTGTCGAGCATCTGTAAAGTTCTCGGTTGCATATTAACACCGCTACCTTCAAGATCAGGGGAATCAAATTCACTTAGTCTAAAATGTTTTAGTTCCATTATTTAGGTGGGTTTCGTTTATCATCAAAATCCATAGCTGCCTTTAGTATAATTTTGTCCATAACGTTTTCTTGGTTTTCGAGCATTTGTCTTTGTAACTCAATCACCATACCTTCTAAATTATCTTTAGCTTGTACTAAAAGTTCTATTTGATGTTCTTTTTTGTCTAGTGCTGATTTAAGTGCTGTAACGTCATCGGGCTTTGTGCCTGTAATACTAGATATTATAATAGGAATACTTGCTGCAATAGTACCGATCAACATCATTACAACCTCTTTATTAGAATCTAATACAGGAAACTGTAACAAAGTAACAATAATGCCTACAACAAACAAAAATATAAACAAGCTACCTGCGTAGTGTCTTATCTCTTTCGCTACTCCATTTCTAGGCATTTTCATTTTATCTGTTTGTAGATTTTAGTTAACGTGTATATTATAGTCAGTATAAGTACTACTGTCTGTAATTGCGTATTTATGTTTGGCATAGTACTAAAAACTATTGCACCTAAGTTAAGTC
>VMHT01158664.1_pt1 | contig 15968 bp, 11 predicted proteins | sample 4693611 | NCBI WGS metagenome assembly VMHT01 (sample SAMN12280063, study PRJNA550983) | marine metagenome | isolation source: seawater sampled from same location over 5 years 0.02-0.2 micron viral filtrate | place: USA: collected off the coast of southern California halfway between the port... ... | reverse complement strand
ATTTAAAACTAAGCCATATGCGCATCAACTTAAGGCATTAGAATTGTCTTGGGAGAAAAAAGCTTATGCATATTTTATGGAAATGGGTACAGGTAAATCTAAAGTATTAATTGATAATGTTGCTATGTTATATGACAAAGGCAAAATTAATGGTGTTCTAATTGTGGCACCAAAAGGTGTATACAAAAATTGGTATAGTTCAGAAATACCCACTCATTTACCAGATCACATAGAAAAAGTGTCCGTATTGTGGCAAGCAAATATTACAAAACAACAACAACAAAATTTAAACACATTGTTTAAAACAGGTACAGATTTACATATTTTATGTATGAATGTAGAGGCATTATCCACTAAAAAAGGTGTTGATTTTGCAAGAAAATTTATAAATTCTCATGATACCATGATGGCCATAGATGAATCTACTACAATAAAAAACCCTGAAGCTAAACGTACAAAAAGTATTGTATCACTTGGTGTAAATGCAAAATATAAAAGAATACTTACAGGATCACCTGTAACCAAATCACCGTTAGATTTATATAAACAATGTGAGTTTCTTGATCCTTGGCTCTTAGACCATAATTCTTACTACTCGTTTAGAACTAGATATGCAATTATGAAAACTGCAAACTTTGGTGGTAGATCTGTACAAATTGTAGTTGGATACCGTAATCTTGGAGAGTTATCAGAAAAGTTAAAAAATTTTTCTTACCGTGTATTAAAAGATGATTGCTTAGATTTACCTAAAAAAACTTTTATGAAACGTGTAGTTCAACTTACGCCAGATCAATACAAAGTATATCAACAGATGAAAAAAGAAGCACTTGCAATCATGAATGGTAAGATGATTACCACTGCTAATGCATTAACACAATTAATGAGACTGCAACAAATAACTTGTGGCCATTTTAAATCTGATGATGGCACAACACAAGAAATAAAAAGTAATAGACTAAATGAACTTATAGATGTTTTAGATGAAATAGAGGGTAAAGTTGTTATTTGGGCTCACTGGCAAAGTGATGTAAGACAGATCATAAAAGCTATTGTTGAAGAGTTTGGCCCAGATTCTTTTGTAGATTATTATGGTTTAACACCACAAGAAGAAAGACAACAAAACATAAAACGTTTTCAAGAAGATGATAAATGTAGATTTTTTATTGGTACACCTCAAACAGGTGGTTATGGTATCACACTTACTGCAGCTAGTAATATGATTTATTATTCTAATGGTTATGATCTTGAAAAAAGACAACAATCAGAAGCTAGAATAGATAGAATAGGTCAAACAAAACCTATGACATATATTGATATAATGTGTGAAGATACTGTTGATGAAAGAATTGTAAAAGCTTTACGTAAAAAAGTTAATATTGCAAGTCAAGTTATGGGAGAAGAATTAAAAGCTTGGATATAGGAAAAAGTAGGACTTATGTATGAGCGCTATAATTTTTGTATCAACACTACAATAACACCACCCATACCAGTAATTAATGCACCCACAGATACTAAAAGTATTCTTTCTATTCTGGTAATTTGAGTTTGTAATTGATTCATTCTCTCGTAAGTTTGTTTTTGCATTATTCTGCAAAGTTTTTCGTGTGATTCTATTCTTTGTAATGCGTCTTGTTTACTTGGCATATTTACCTACCCAATAACATATAGGTTCTAATACTTTTCTATATAGTCTACCTAGTAAATGCACCTTGCCTCTTGACTCCTGTCGAATGTCAATAGTTCTGTGCACAGCTATGTGCTCTAATATTTTTTTTAAAACTTTATTTGTTTTAGATAATCTTACAAGTGGTAAGAATATCTTGTGATATCCTATTTGATATTCTGGTGCTAAATTTTTTGAGTGTTTTAACCAAATTTTGTTTCTAAAAGATCCAAAGCCATAAGACTCATTCATCATAGTGCAGACAATCTTGCCTCCCCCTCCCGAAGACCCTCCGCCTTGACCTGGTGGTCCACCCGATGAGCCGCCTTGACTTGGTGGTCCACCTGTTGATACCGAACCGCCGCTTACACCACTTTGTACACCTCCTGGTCCTCCTCCATAAGGATCACCGCCTCTTTTTCCTTCAGTATCACCAAATCCACCATCAGAAGTGTCTCCTGGTCCACTTGGTGGTCCACTTGGTCCTTCGTCTTTATTATCGTCTACTCCGTGAAGCGATTGACCTATTTGATTTTGTATATCGGCAAAAGCTTGTTGTTTTTCTTTTTGAGCTTCTTTTTCTGCAACACTAGCATCACCCGTTACATTACCTGTATCAATATCTGTTGGTGTAGCATCTGGAGTTATATCTCCAGCAGCTCCTGTCTTCTCTATATAATTTTTTCTCTCTTCTAGTTCTTTTATATCTTTTGGCGTTTTATTAGTTTTGTTTTCTAAAAATTCTACTCTTTCAATATTATATTCATTATAATTACCAAATGCAGACTGAGTATTAATACCATATTTATCTTGTGTAACAGTGCCATCACCAACTAAAAGTCCAACCTCTCTAGCTTTATTTGTTGTTTCAGAAATACCTGATGGAAGATTAGAAGCTAGTGATCCTATTGCATCAAACACTAAACTTATTGGTCCACCTACAACTTTATTAATAGCAGCTGATGCTAAAGTTTTACCAACGTTAAGTTTTTCTCCAAATATATCTACAGTTTGATTTGCAAAATCTACTACAGCTCCTGGCACTTTACCTAATTCAGTTAATGCATTATCAACCGTTTGCCCTGCTCTACCTAGTACATTTTCAAGAAAACTTTGTTGTTGTTCTGGTGTTTCAAATGAAGGTGTATAACCAGCTAATTTGTCTTTTTCAGTTTGTGATAATCCCGTGCCCACTGTGACTTGTGATAATGGCCCCTCTATAGTAGTGGGTCCCTGATTTGTGAGCACTGGTGAAACTACTGGTGCTCCACCTATTGTTCCTAATGGATCTACAAAACCACTTTCATTATCAGGTATTCCTACCTCTATTGGATCACCTGTTATACCACTTGGTGGAGTTGCAAATTCATCTACAATATTTCCACCATAACTTCCATCTGGATTTGTAATATCTCCTGTTACATCATCTACAGTTGTTCCAGGCACTGTTGTAAAAGTAGGTTGATCACCAAAAGTTCCTGATTGTGTAAGACCGTCTGTTGGTGCATCTAACATAGAGTCACCTGTCGCCTGATCCATGCCACCGCCACTGCCTGCATCTACTAATGTGTCTACAACTCCTGGTATCTGTGCTGTGTCTGTTGCAAGTGTTGGTAGACCTGAACTATATAATCTCATAAGATCAGATAACCTATTAGGATTATATGCTTCGTATTGTATTCCAGGGTAATCTGTAATGTTACCTAATATGTTTGCATCTGTAGTTGTTCTTAAACCAGATACATCAATACTTGGATCTACTAAATCTGGATTTGTTACTACGAATGAATCAAAATCTTGAAGAGAAGTGTTATTAGGATTAAGAACTCCTGCATCTACCGCATTTTCAAATAAATTACTATTTGTTACTAAATCACCTAGGCCAAATTTTTTTCTTATATTGTACATTACGCCATTCCCCTTTGTCTTAATCTTATAGCCTGTTCTTCAGGACTTAGCAATGCTTGTTCTGTAGGTGTTAAACCTGTTTGTGATACAGATGCTTGTTGCACTGGTTGTACCATATCTGGATTTACGCCTGGTGTTGGTGGCAGTGCTGATTGTGTCATGTCATCGTATGATGGTAAATATTCTTCTATGTCTATGTTAAACTGATCATCAAAAGATAAATCTCTTAGATCATCTTGTATATCTAATAATACATCTCTTGCTTCTTCAAATGGATTATCCATATCTATGTTTTCTGCAATCTGTCTAAACTCTCTTTGTATATTTTCTGATGGAAAGTACGGTTGAAATATATCGTTATCTAATCTGTTATAAACATTTTTTAATCCTCTTTCGTTAAATTCAGTTCTAATAGCATCCATGTCTGTATCTAATATATCTGCAGCTCGTATATTTTTTAACATCTCTTTGTCTGTGTTAAATTTAGCTTTGTTAGCTGCAATAAATCTTTCAATAACATCTCTTGCAGTTTTAGGTCCACCTTTTAATACAGACTCTGAACCACCTGTAAATAATCCTCTAGATTCCCTAACACCTCTTTGATAGTCTGCTATTTTAAAACCCATGGCTCTTACAGGATTTACTTTAACAGCTCTAAATCCTGCAAAACCAAGTAATTCATCTGGCACTTCGAAATATTCACCACGTTTAGATGGTTTGTCTGTTGCAGCTTGATACAATCTATTAATTTGTTGATATGAAAAAGGTAACATTGCTTTTGCTAAATGATTGGTAATAATTTTTATTTTTTCACCAGTAGGTGTTTTGTCTGTGTATAATTGTCTACCCTCTCTTGTTCGACCTTCTCTTGCAATAATATCTAATGCAGCTTCTGTATAAATTGCTTCTGATATAAATGGTGATGCAAGTTCCCCTGCCGCCTGTGCCATGCCACGTAATACACCTTTCATCAACACTTCTTCATCTGTAATACCTTTTTGCACTTCGTTAATTAATGTTTGTATAGGTCTTGTTGCTACATCGTATGCATTACCATGACTAAAATCTATGTATTTTAATTCACCATCTTTTGATCTAATTGGTAAGATTGTAGAATTTTTAGACCACTCTGGTAAATATTGTTTTAATGCTTGTAATTGTTCGTTTGTAACATCGTTAAGTATTTGAAACCCTGATTGTATTACATTTGGTGCAATATATAAAACTGTACCTAAACCAGTTAATCTTTTAATACCAATATTTCTTAACGCTGGATCTTTTATTTCTCTTATTGCTCTTTGTGCAATATTAGTTGTTGTTCTTAATATTTCTGATGGAAATGACATAAACGTTCCGAGTGGTAAACGTCTTAACGCTCTAACAGTATCAGATACATATGCATAGTTAGGTACTGTATTTCTTACGATATTTGCTGCTTGATTATCTAACAAGTCATCTGTAAATTTTCTACCTGCTTTAGTGTAAGCGTTTTTTAAACGCAATCTTTCAACTGCAAAGTTAGCTATTTTAAAAAAATCATCTTCAGCAGTATATAAATCTTCTGCACCTTTCATAAAAGCTTTTGCTTTTCTACCAGTGCCAGCAGTTAATTTTTTCATCATAGATTCTAATGGTTTTGCAAGATTTAAATTTTCACCAAATCTAACGTCACGTAAAAGATTTTTTACATCACCAAGTTGTACTTGTGAGTTTACAACACCAAGATCTAATAGTTTTCTATATCTCGCATTAGCAGCTGCTTCATCAAAACCCACACCGGTTACTTTACCTAATGCTCTTTTTATAGGTGCCCCTGTTTGTAATGGTGCAAAAGCATCTGCAAACGCTCTACCCACAACTGCAGGATTTTCAAAAAATATACCATTAGCTGCAGAAAACCCTGTTGCAGAAAATATATTTCTAAAGTGTGTGACTGGTGCAAGTATTGTTTTTGCAACTTGTGATGCTGCTTTTGGAAATAAAATTAAATTACGATATCCCCACGTTAAACCTTTTTCAACACCTGTGGCTCCTGGTCTTGGTTCAAATAAAAATTGTAAAGCTCTTGATGAATCACCTAATCCTTCAGCTATTGCTTTTGATGTAAACTTACCTTGTAATGGATTAACAGTAAACTCATCTTTAAAAAATGGTAAAAGATATTTATCTAATTCTACTATATCTTGATTAGGTAAAGCTGCCGCTGCTTCTAATGAGTCATCAAAGAAAAAACCTCTTGCTCCTGCAGGTGTATTTTTTGTAACCGCTGCTTTAACCGCATCATCTTGTTTAGCAAGTCTTTCAAACAATTCATTTTTTCTAGCAATAGAAGATAATTTTGTCATACTATTGTAAATAGAAAATCTAGGATCTTCTATTTTACCAAACAAAGCTTGTATTGTAGCTTTGTCTTTGCCTTTTGTTTCTGCAAGAATACGTCCTGGTTTAATTTGATCTGTTAATATATTTTTAAAAAATTTATCTAATTCTGGTCCTTCATCTGCAGCTGTGTCATCAATATATTTAAAAGGTAAGCCTGGCGGTGATTTTTGTTTTTGTGCTGATTTAATAACAGTGCTAACCATGGTTTCTGCTTGAAAGTCTGTAAGTTTTTTACCATTCTTAGCTGCATACTCTTTAAAAAATTTTTTTGTGTTGTTTATAGCTTCTTCTGTTGGTTGATATTTCATGTATGGTAAAATAGAATTATCTTCAAATATTCTATATGTGTTACCAAGATATTCTTTTACTCTGTTACCCATCAAAGATTGCAATGTTTTCACATCTTTTGGTGCATTAGATGATGCGTTAATTAAATTTGAAAAAGTTTCTCTTGCACCGTTTAAAGAAGTAAAAATTGATTTAATAGATTCATCTGATGCTTTATTATCTTTCAACAATCTATATATAGGAGCCGATTTACTAGGTGATATTTTTTTACCTATATTATCTGAAAACAATACATCGTTTAATCCTTTGTATATATTTGCTTTTCTTGTTTCAGTTGTTTTATCAAACAAAGATTTTATAGTTGGAAACATAGTGTCAACCTGTCTATCTATATTTTTTACTAACTCCATGGCTCTGTTAGTATCAGCCATGGTTGCACCTTTTTCTGCCATTTTGCCTTCAAATATTTCTTGAGGCTTTGCACCTCTTGCTCGTAATCCAGAAAACACTTTGTTAAAATATTGATCTAATTTAGAATTACTAAATTCTAATCTTCTACCACGTTGCACAGCTGCTTTAATTGCTTTACCTGCACCATATCCGGCTAACAGAGTGACAGGACTTTCTGCACCAAACTTTAATCTGTTCATTAGTTTTTTACCAGCGTCTTCTCTACCACCTTCATCCGTAGTTTCTTCTAGTTGTGTAGGTCCAGCTTCAAACACATCGCCAAAACTTCCTATTTCTTCTACGTTTGCAACAAAAGCTTCACCTCCTACACCCCCAGCCATACCAGCTAAAAATTTTTTTCTACCTAATGTTTTGTTAAAATCGTTTGCTTTCTTTGCAGCTTTTTGTAGATTGCCACCTGTAGCATCCATATAATTACCAGCTTTCTTTGCTTTAACAGCTTTACTTGCTAATTTAAAACCTATACCACCAGGCACACCTATTTGTATTATTGTTTCTGCTAGTTTACCTATAGCTCTATCATCAGCTACTTCTTCAAATACGTTAAATCTATCAAATGCTGTTTCTACTTTAGCAGCAAGATCTGTATCAAAACCTAAATCTATTAATTCTGCACCAAGAGATACAACACCTTCAGGCACTTTTATTACACCTGATACGATACCTGCCATTGCTGCTGTGATTGCACTTGTCTCTGAACTTTGTTCCTGTGGGGTAAGGTCAAAGTAGCCAAACGCATCTATATCTTCAGCCATCTAACCTCCTATAATAATGCTGTAAATTCTTTTAACTCTACTGGTTCAAGTTCTGGTGTAATTTCAATTACTTTACCATTATCTACATCTATGTAAACACCTGGTGTTTTACGTTTAGTATCATATGCACCATCTTTTAATTTAATTCTACCTTTTGGAACTTTACCAGCTTTTGATACTTGTGGTGCAACATTAAAATCAAATGATGCATGATTTCTTGCTTTACTACCATCACCATATTGACCTAAATAAACACTTTCTCTACTTGCAATTAATCTTTTTAAACTAGGATCTTTACCAGCTTCATCTAGTTTATTTAATCTTGCTGTTTCTTTAATTATATTTTCTTCTGTAAGAGGTAAGCCTCTTGATTTTATATTTACAATAGCTGTTTTTCTATTTTTTAAAACACTTTTACTAGGCTGTGCTTCTTTCATAGCTTGACCAATACCTAATTTAACCGCACCACTTCTAATAGCTGCTTCTCTTGCATCATCTGCTTTTGTAAATTGTGCATAAGGATCTTGTAATGATCCAACTAAATTTTGTAAAAATCCATCACCAGCAAATTTACCTGATGCTAGATTTAAACCTAACTGACCTATTGGTAATCTTGTTTTAGGTGTAAACTCTCTTAATAATGATTCTAATTCAGGTGTCAGTTCTCTTGCTCTACCTGCAACATCACCAACTTTTTTTTGTTCTCTATCAACAATACCAGTCATAATACCATCGTTAGTAGATCCACCTCTTCTAAACATAGGTCTTTTTAAAGTTCTACTCATTATCTACCACCAAATATTCTGCCGTATATATCAGCACCTGCAAGTCCTAAACCTAGAGCTGTTGTTAACGGACTAGATTGTGCTGCTGCTGGTGTTTCACCAAACGAAACTGTACCTGCTCCAGGTGTAATAGCTGCAATACCTTGACCGAATCTAGCTAATCCCTGTCTTGGTTCTTCTATAGCCATTTGTGCTGCTTGTCTTTGTGCATCAAGTATAGCTTGGTTTTGTGCTTGTTGTGTTGCACCTAATGTACCAAGACCTGATATTTGTGCTCTACTAAAGTCTTGTGCTCTTGCACCAAGTCCACCTTGTAAGTTTGAAATATTCATTTGGTTTGCAAGATCTTGTTGTCTTCTTGCTGCTGCATTTTGGAAACCTGTTTGTCTTAAGTTTGCTAATGTCTGTGCTCTGTTCTGGTCGCTTTGCGCCTGATACTGGGCTCTTTGTACACCTTCACGGCCACCACCAAATGCACCTGGTACACCTAATGTTTGAGCTGCTAATTGATTTTGTCTTATCTGTGCTTGTTGATCAAAGTCTTGCATTGTTGTGTCAATTACTTGTTGTTGGTAAGGTGACATGTAAGAAGCTATTGATCCTGTACCTGTACCTGCGCCAGTTCCAGTCAATGCCGTCGTTGCATCTGCAGCTGCTCCAGCTTTTGTTAAGAATGGTTGAAAAGATCCAAGACCTGTTGTTGGGTCTGTTGCTTGTGTATATGCTGCTGCTTGTAATGGATCTTGTGCTGCAACTTGTGGTGCAAGTTCAGCCATACCTGCTCTTGTAATACCAAACTGTTGTGCTTGTGCTTGTCTTTGTGCAAACTGTGCTGCAGTTTCACCGGGTTGTTGTGTTGTTGCAGTTGTAACTGAAGGTAAACCAGATTGTGTTGCAAGATCAGTTAAGAATGTTCTTTGTGCTGCTTCTATAAACTCTGGTGGTAATACTCTTTGTTCTGTTATACCGCCTTCTTGTTTTAATACTCTACCACCCATAGCTAATTTTTCTTCAGCATATTCTTGTAATCTGTCATATTCATCATCTGTTAAATCTTTTAATGGTTTTTTATATAACATAAGTGATAGTTGATTTAAGTCATCCATTATATCTGGTGCTGATGCCATTTGTTTCTGTTCCATAACTTTTTTTCTGTTCATATCGTCTTGATATTCTTTCATTAAATTTTCCATCATATTTTTTTTATCAAGCATTTCTCGCTCTCTTAAATAATCTTCAAATGTAGGTTCAGCCATTAAACTACCCTTCTCTCTAAATTTTTCATTGTATCATACATCCTTTGTGCTCCTTTTTCAATGCTTCCATTACCTGCTCCTCTTACAGCATCTGCTGTAAAAACAAACTCATTTTTTGATAACATAGCTGGTACATCATCTGCTTTTTCTTTAATACCTACTGGCACAAAGCCACCTTCGTCTCTGTAGTCTCGTTCCATGACTCCTGCTTTATTTGATCTCATGATACCTGTTGGCATAACTCCACCCATATTTGCAGGTTCTCTATATGTGCCTCGACTTGTAAAAGTTCCTTTTTCACTATCAAGAAGTTCTCTAAGTTCTTTTAAACTCATTGTGTCTAAAAGAGTATCTTCATAACCTATTTGTTTTAATTTTATTTTTAAATTACTTCCTTCTGAAAATTTTACTCTACCACCTTTTGCATATGGTATACCATATTTTTCAGCATACTCTTGACCAGATAAACCTGCGTCTGGGTCTTGTGGTATATTCACTGGAGGCATCGTTCCTGGTCCCATTAGTCCCATCGGTCCTGCTAGTGGCATTGGTAGTCCAGCTATTTCTTCTTTACTAGGAAATTTTCTTTCTAAAAATTCATCTCCCATCATTTTAACCACTCTATAACCTTCAGGTGCAGGTTGACCTGGCGACCAATCAACAGGTTGTGAATAATCAAAACCTGTCATCATCGGGTTTGATTTAGTAAAATTAAAAGTATCCATATCATCTTGAGTTATAGCTCGAGGCATGCCTGTTTGATTTATATTTTGTAAATATTTAAAATTACCATCACCTTTTCTTTCATCTCCATAACCAGTAAATTCTAAAAAATTACCTGATAAATTAAGACCTACCGAAGGATCACTATATTGTTGAGCACCTATAGATTTATATCCTTCTACAGGTCCTTTATTAAAATTATTTATATAGTCTTTTTCTAAAGGTGTTACGGTATTTACAAATCTAAGAGATCCATCAGGTCTAACTTCATATCTATTTCTGCCATCTGAAATTAGTCTAGTTCCAACAGGAACTGAGCTAGAATCTTGTGTGGCCGTTGGTCTTTGATAATTTAAAAGATCTCCAGGTTGAATTGCTCCACCAAGAAAATCTTCAAGACTTTCTCCTTTACCACCTAATGCAGTAAATTGACCATCTTTATTTTTAACTTCATAACCATCTGGAGATTTATATAGCTCTGAACCACCTATCATATCATAAATTTTTAATGAGTTATCATAATTAGATTGACCACCTGTACTAGCATCAGGTGTCGGGGTTGTTGTAGTTCTAGTAGGTGCCATAGTTTGATTTAAAACATCTAATGCAGCTTGACTTTTATCTTGGCCTGCCATTATTGTAGATGCTGCTTTTTTTGAAAGAGGTCCTAGTATACTATCTTCACCCATTGCGTATTCTTGAATTTTACTTCTTGCTCTTTGCTGTGCAGGTGCAATAGCTTGATTAAACGCAGCTTGGTTAGCTCTATTAAGAGCTATGTTTTGTGCGAGTGTATTAGCTGAACTAATACCACCAGTTTGATATCCAACACGTCCACCTGTTGCCATCATTGCATCATTTTGTTGACCAACAATATTATCTATAAAATTATTTTTTTCTTCATCACTCATGGCTGCATACTGTGGATTACGTAATGGTGTGTAATAACTATCCATGTATCCTCTCATTTGTTCTTTAACACGTTTATTTCTTCTTGCCATATACTCACCCATAGTCTCACCGGGTTGTTGTGGTTCAAACTCTCCTGTAAAATAACTATAAAGTGCAGAAGCACCACTTGTAATACCACCTACTAATAATTGTTGTTGTACCATATCAGGTAGTTTATTTAATAGTGGTACTTTACCAATTGTTGCATCTGTTGCTTTTTGTATTATGCCAACACCTTTTCTAGCATCATCTGTTGTTTTTGCAGTATTAGCTGTATCTGCTAATTTTTTTTCTCCACCTTTAAATAATCTACCAACAGGGCCTTGTTTAAAACGTTCCATAGAAAATGTATCTAAACCACCTGCGGGACCTTCAGCACCTGCTAAATATCTTATACCTTTACCAAACCCATAAGTAGCTGCACCTTGTTTAAGTGCATCACTAATACTACCTCTTTGATCAAATCTACCAAGGCCTCTTGCTATTGCTGCATAACCTGGATAGAACGGTGCAACAACAGGTGCAACTTTAACTGCAACATCTGCTAGTTCATTAGGTATAATATCTCTAACTTTACCTAAAGCTTTATCTTTAGTTTTTTGAAAAACACTACCAACGCCAAACTTTTTTCTAGGGGTAACACTTGCTATCCCACCTTTATCACGTAGTTGTCTTGGCATTTTTGTTCTATTAATCATATATGTTAAATTTTATTTATATTAAAAAGGCAGGGATTTCACCTGAATTTACATTAATACTTGTTTTTAACAAGTAAATCAAGACTATGTTGTAACATCTCTAGGCTTAGATTCAAGCGCTGATAATATTACGTGCAGTCTATTAGCTGTTGCTGCAGTCACTTTTAGTATCTCACTTTCTTGTAATACTAAAGGAGCTGTTAATAATTCTGTTGTGCCATTGGCTGATATAGATTTAGTCTTAAATACACTAAATACAGCATCAGATGTATCTGTGATAGTAACTGTTATAGTATCAGCATTTCCAGAGTCTTCTGAAACCAATATTGATTTTATAATAGATGTTGTAAAACTAGGAACTGTATATAAAGTTGTAGCGCTAGTAGTAGTTAAATCTACTTTTTTATTTACAAATGAATTAGCCAAAGAAGTATGCCTCCGCTTCTGCTTCGTCTTTTAAATCTTGTTGATAAGTAGTATTTAATTTTTGCACTATGCTATCTACATCTCTTACAAAAGACTGTTGAGTTTGTCTATCATACTCTTCTGCTGGTTGTGTTAATGATTGTACAATTCTTGCCATTATCTTCTTCCATCTGGTTGATAGTCTATTCTAAAAGTTCCAACTTTCCAAAATTGACTTGTGCTCGTATTATCTATTTTTAAAGATATAGATCTAGCACGTGCTCGTGTATCTATTTTTTGTGTGCTAGATGTTATAGTAAATGGACCCAATGATGAACCTGATTGTGAATCGTTTGGAAAATCTCTTAAGTTTAATGTAACTCTCGCCTCACCTGTTTGTGCTAAAAAATCTGGTATGACTCTTCTTATTTTCATCATAAACTCACCATCACCAGCAAGTCCTTGTTGACCAATATCAAAGTCTCCAGATTCAATGCTTGCAGTAATAGCAGATGTCTGACCTTCTTTAACTTGATTTAATCCTGTTTCATGTTCATAATATGTTGTTGTGCCATCTGTATTACCATGAACATAATTAACATCTGTATCAGGTGTTTCTGTGTCTTCGTTATATTCTGTTGCGTGTGGTTTACCAAATACTGCAGAATCTTGCCAAGTTGTTCTAGCTAAAGTTCCTGTAGTCCATACTGGTCGCTCGGGACTTGAGTCTAGATAATTGTATGTCACAACTCTATTTACAGTTCCAGAACCTGAACTTGGATAAAACCACATAATCTCACCAAACAAATTGTTAAGTCCAGCGTTAATGTGTTGTCTTGGAGTTAAGTTAATATCATCATAAACATGATCCTCAACCAAACATGGTAGTGATTCTAGTTTACCAGTGTATCTAAAAAAACCATTATCAGACATCCAATACGCAGCACCATCAACTTCAACAGCTGCATTTTGTGCAATCAATCCACAGTTAGTACCAACCTGTTGGAATGAGAATGTAAACGGAGGACCAACAAAACGCATAATAAATAATGCAGTATCAGTCCATATATAGATTGCATCTCTACCTCTGATTGCTCCCATAATTTTTGATCCATCTGCAAGTCTTTGAGTACCAGCAGTATTGGTTGCACTAGGTGTGTAGGTATTAATATCTTCTTGAGATGAAAATCTTATAAACATTGGATCTTGTGTAGAAGATGTGCCAATAGTTGTTTCGGTTCCAAAAAACACTAAGTGTCTATCCGGTGTAGATACTAAACTAAATGCAGATGCAGTCGGTGCACCTGAAATAACAGTTGCTCTTGTATCAGTTGCACCTGTTGGATTTGAATCCCATTCAAATGTTTCACCTCCAGATATTGTTGCAATAACTTTATTTCCAAAATTATCTAATGACCATAAACCTGGTGCGGTTACAATATCTCCTGATGCTGCAGCGTTCCATGCAAAAAAGTTTGATGCATCTGTTACAGTTGCACCTGATGAATGTGTTGCTGCTGTTGTACCGGATGCTCCTCTTGTTAATCCAGATAAAGTTCCACCACTATTGCCTGTGTAAGTTATTAATTCATTATCAATCAATACTGTTCCAGAAGATGGAAACGAAGTTGAACTCGCCATTGTTAATGATGTTACACTTGTATTGATAGATGATGATAAAGTAGATGTAAACTGACCTGTCTTAAAACCACTCCAAGGACCAAGTCCAAAACCAGTAGATGCAACCTCAACAGCTGGTCCTACTGGATAGTAGTGTTTAACTCTTATACTACCAGATGTAGATGCACCTGAACCAGACTCATTAGAATCCATTTGTATTGTAATTGTAGTATCCGTAGGTACTGAAGTTACCATAAATTTTTGATCTTCAAAACTAGCAGAATTAAAATTAGAGTTAGTAATAGCTGAAAAATTATCTAATAAAATAATATCAAATTTATTTATATTGTGTGCTGATGAAAAAGTTAGTGTAACAACAGCTGAACCATTAGTTGTACTAAAAGCTGATGTTAATGATGTTGTAGATTTAATTGGATGTATGTCATAAAAAATACCACCAGAATAAACATATAATATTCTGTTTGTACCTAACGCTGCATACTTAATACCTGATGTATTTACAAAATGGTGAATAGCTGTATTTCTACCTGTAATATCTACAGAACCTAACTGTGACCAACCACCTATTTTTTCAGGGCTACCATATCTAAAACGAACGTTATCGCCTGCAACCCATTGACTTTCACCACCTGTAGATGTGACTTGTTTATTGAATCCTGGTGCAAATTTTACTTTTTGTAACATATAACCTCATTATATTATATATTCCTTATTGGTGGAATACCTAACATCGGCCTTTTGTCAAACCTATTTTTTTCAGCAAAAGGACCATTTACATGGTTATAATGAAGAAATACTTGAGCGCAAGTATTACCTTCTAGAGGTTCTCTCCAATGTTCTAATTCGCAACCACTATATACTAACATATCTCCAACATCAAGTAAGACTTCTGTGCCTGCTGGAGCATTGGGTTTATGTATGTTTTTATATTCATCTATAACATTATCTGACCCTGTACCATCAATAAATATAGGCCACTTATCACCACCTAAATGAATAGTAGTAGATATTTCACAACTAGGTCTATCTTTATGTCTTTTTAAAATATCACCTTTTTTATATATTCTTGCATAAGAGTACGTTGGAATTAATTGTAATCCTGTTTCTTTTTGCATGATAGGTAGTACCTTCATCATTAACGTTTCCATTACAAAATCTGCATAATGAGAGTATGTATTTGGAACTTGCTGATCTTCCCAAGTACCTAGTAAAGATGACTTATAGTTTATATTATTTTTATATATAAAATTTACAGCATCTCTTTTAAGCATAAAATAATTAAATATAAAATTAGCTAACTCGTAAGATACTGCGTTTTTAATTATTTGATATTTATTATTCTGAAATGTCTGTTCCATTTTTATGTTTTGTTTTATATTTTTTTGTAGCATTTATAAGGGTATCTACTTCTTCATCTGGCACAATTTCTATTTTATATTCCTCTATTCCAATTATGCAACCTGCAATAAACCTTCTCATTCCTACACACAATCTGTACTTACCTTCTTTTTCAGTGCATATTAATGGATTAATTATACCATTTTTTTCTATATCTATTTTTAATTTTTTCCATTTTTCGTTTCTTGTTTGAAACATTCTACCTTTTTCTGTTTGTAAATAGTCTTCTCTAAACACTATTTTATTTTTGTGAACTATCATACATACATACCTTTTTGCAAAAAATTAAATGACACTGATATTCTAATATCGTTAGATTGATTAGGATCTACACAATGCATTAACCAAGATGGAAACATGATACATCTTCCAGCAATAGGTTCGTAATGTGTTTCTCTAAATAGTCTTGCAGGTTTTTCTCCTTCTTTTTGTCTAGGTCTTAACATTGCAGCCGATGCTCTTGGATCATCTATTTTTAAATATCCACAATTTTTAGGTGCTTTAATATAATAAACACCAGACCACAAAGAATTAGGATGTTGATGTGCTCTATTCATTCCTCCTGGTGGATTAATATTAGCCCACATATTACCTAAAAAAGGTTCACTTTCATAATACTCTTGTTGATATACTGTTCTTTGGCA
>VMHT01003168.1_pt1 | contig 15972 bp, 9 predicted proteins | sample 4693611 | NCBI WGS metagenome assembly VMHT01 (sample SAMN12280063, study PRJNA550983) | marine metagenome | isolation source: seawater sampled from same location over 5 years 0.02-0.2 micron viral filtrate | place: USA: collected off the coast of southern California halfway between the port... ... | reverse complement strand
TCTTTCTTGTGTACCAAGTTCACCAGCTTTGTTACCTAATCCAGATAATGTAAACCAACCAGTTGCAACAGCTGGTCCTGCAAAAGCCATTGCTGTTTGAGGTATATTGTTCATAACAGCATCCATGCTGTAGTTTATAAAATCATCGGTGTTCCTAATTTCACTTAATTTTATAGTTTTTGGTAATTTATTTTCTCTAAAGCTATTTAAATATGCAGTGTTATCTAAACTACCATTTCTTATACTTCTAAACCAGTTTACTACATTACTACTACTAACTATGTTTGGAGATTGTGCTCTCATTTGATACTCAACTAAGCCTTTGGTTCCTCTAAATGCCTGAGTAACAAGTTCGCCAATTTCTGCTGTAGCCATAACTACATCATTAACAGTACTTTGGGTTGCTGTCCATAATTGATCTATATTTCTATAACTTCTTTGCCAAGTATCTATAGCTTTTAAAGCGTTTGTACCTGAATCCAAAGCAGCTATTTCTTCATTTACTAAAGTTTCATAATTACTAATTAGTTCATCTCTTTTTAATGCAAGTTTTTCATACTCTTCAAAAAACTTTGCAGAAGGTTCAGATTCATTACTTAAAACATTTAGTCTTTCAACACCTTTAGTGTACTGATTTGATGAAAGATTTATTTCTGAAATTAATACTTTATTTGATGGTGTGTTTAAAGGTTGACCTTCGTCATTTAACTCTAATTGACTTTGTAAAAATTCTATTTTTTTATTGATATCAACAACACTTTCTCCATCAGCATTTATAAAAGTAGCGACATCGTTCATTCTTTTTTCGATTCTACTAATTTCAGGTTTTACCTTGTCTCTAGACATTTCTAAACTTGTAGACATTAGTCTTATTTGTTTATCTATATCAAAAAGCTCTCCACCATTCATGTTACCTTTGTCATCAACTGTAACTATTCTTGCTTGTGAGTCTTTATTAGTGTCTAACTTCTTATCAGCTATATTTTTTTGTTCAGCAAGTTTAAAAACAATACTTTTTCTTAAATCATCATCAACTTCTTCTAAAAAATCTCTTGTATTGTTTGTTATAATTATATCTTTTTCTTCTTCAATTTGAGAATCAGTTAAAGCCGGTAAATTACCCGTCTCTTTATAAACCAAATAATCATCATAACTATAATCAGAATCTTCAAAAAACTTTTTTATTTGTTCTTCTGATCTTGTTTTTGTTGTAGCAACATAACTGTTTCCTCTCCAAGTTTTTGTTGTATATGTACCTGCTTTATCAAATAAATTTTTGGTTTTATTATTTAAATATTCAACAGCTTGGTCTTCATCTTCTTTTGTTAAAGTAATTGCTTTATTAAAATCTTTAACTATTACTTCTTCTTCTTCTGTAAATTTTCCGGTACCTGTATTTATTTTATTACTCCAAGCATCTTTATCTTGTTGTTTTTGTAGACATGTTTTATATTCCTCTGAGTTAACGTCAGGAAATTTTTCTATACAGCTTGCCATATTTAAGATATTACTTCTTCTGTAACTTGTTCTTCAATTACTTCTTCCTGTGGTTGTTCTTGTTCTTTTTTAGGTTTTGGTTCACCTAAGGGAAATTCTACACCTATTTGTGTTTCTAAATACCATTTTTTATAATCTTCTTGAAACTTTAATTGTTGTCTATCTGTTAAAGCTTTGTAAGGATTTAAATAAAAATCTGTAACAGTAGCTAACATGTTATTATTGAAAGACGTTACTTGATCAAAACTTTTTGATTCTTCTAATAAACCTGCAGTTATTTTATCCATTTCAGTATTAAACTGTAAACTATCTCCAATAGCTTCTTTGTCTATTATATAAAAATCTTGAACTAAGTTATTTCCTATATCTTTAGTTTTTATTTCCAACTCTCCGTCTTTTTTCTTTTTTCTATATGTTTCAGTAACACCGCCTGTTAAAGCTTGATTAGCTTCATCAGATCCTTGTTGTTCTCTTTCAAATATTTCAGTACTAGCAAGCTTAAAGTTTTCATTTTGCTCTAAAGTTGTAGGTATACTTAAAAACATGTCTTGATTTTCAGAAAGTTCATTTAATTTATTAATAAATATTCTTTCAACAAATCTACCATCTTTTTCATATATTTCAAAAGCTAATTTATTTAAATCATTATCCACCATTTTAACTTCTATACTACCTGCAAAATCACCATTTAATATATTTAAAGCTATAAATCTACTTATAGGTGTACCTATTAAATCTAAACCACCCATCAAACCAGCATTTTGCATCATTTCTTCCCAAACTTCAGTGTTACTTGTTAAGTTTTCTAAACCGGTTTTAATAGTTTGTACACTACCCATTATTTTGTCTACAGTTTTTCTAGCCATAACAGGGTTATCACTAGTTCCGTTTTGTAAATCTAACTGTAAATTTGAATACAATTCTACTAAAGGATTAAACAAATCAGCAAAATCTATAGGCTGTACTTTGCTATTACTTTGGCCTAAGTCAAAAGGCAAACGTGATTGCTCTTCAGCTATAGCAAACTTTATTTGCTCATTAAGTTTTTTATTTTCTAATAATTTATCTTTCAATGCCATAATTATATTTGTTTATAAACCTGCAGCTACTTTTTGAGCGTCATCATCGGTACCAGCTGCCGCCATAGCACCAAGTTTAGTTGCACCTGAAATAGCGCCCATCATTGCTTGTGTACCTTGATTATATGCAGCTGTTTCTCTTTGTTGAGCACCTGAAATTTGACCTCTAGTATAATTTATTTTATCATCTTGACGTTTTTCTTGAGCATTAAACATAAATGATCTACCAGCAGCGTCAGCTTGTTGCATTCTTTGTCCTTCTTGTATTTGTACTCCTTGAACTCTTTGACCTTCAGATAGTTGTAATCTTTCTAATTGTTGTTGACCTTGAGCTCTAAGTTTTTCATTTTGAGCTTCTTGTTGTTCAATACTTGCCGCAACGCCTTGTTTACTTTGTAAAGCAGCTTGCGCTAAAGCTGTAGCACCACCTGCACCTGCGCCTGTAGCTCTTAATGTATCTAATGTATTAGCTAAAGCAATATCAGTTTGTTCCATTTGCATTTCAGCGCCTTTTGTAGCAACACCTAAATTAGCATATGGATTACTTAACTTACCGCTTAAATCTTTAGCTAAAGAACTTAAATTTTTAAAATTATCATAAGGATTTATAACAGCTTGCCTGCTTTTTTCTAAGCTATTTAATTCTCCTCTTAACCTTCTTTTTTCTTTAGCTGCAGCTCTTCGTTGTCTTCTTGCTCTACCAGCCCCAAATAAACCACCCACAAGTTTTCCAACACCTGACACTAAACCTACAGCAGCCATAGGGGTTAGACCTAAATTTACTCCTTCGGGTACATTTAGTAAAATATTTTGTAATATATTTAAAATTTCTTCCATGTTAATTAATATGATGATTCTACAACGTCACTTGACACTGCAAATAATTCTTTTTTCTTTGTATAATAATTTATATCTTCACTTGCTGAAGTATTCCACTCTAAGGTTATTACTGCTGTAGAGAAAAATCCTTTAGTTCCACTAGAATCTTGTCCTTTAAAAACTTCACCTGCAGTAATAGCTGAATTGTTAACTAAGTTAGCAAAGTATTTATTTTCTTTTCTTTTAAAATTATTTGAAAGAATGTTAGCTTCTAAAGCAATTAAATCATTTAATGAAGTAGCTGAAGGTAAGTTATATCTTTCAATAGGAAATATACTATCACCAGAACTTGCGGTAAAAGATGATAGCTTCCAGCCATCATTGCCTTCATAATTAAAAGTTTTAAAGTTTTTAATAACTGAAGGGTCACTGTTTAAAACAACAGTAACATTAGCGTCTTCTGTTAAACCATAAAAAGTACAATAGTTTGCGTCGTTAGTACCATCATTATAATGTGTAAAAACTTTACCATTTAAAAAAGTATATAAATTGTTATCTAATGTATTTATATAATTTGGTTTATAACTTACAAAACTTGTCCAACCTTGTACACTTTCATCAAAAGATAAAGTTTTATAGTTTTGATTTGAAAAAGCAATAGTTTCTGAAGCTGCTATTTGACTTATAATATCACAATTAAATGATGATGGATTACCAGATGATATAACAGAGTTTACTTTTCCTATTAAATGTCCCACTATAGTCCCACTTATAGTATATCTATATATATACATACCAGCTTGAACATCTGTGTTTGCTGCATTTAATGTTAATGTTACACTATTACCCACTGGAGTTATAGAACCACCAGCTTGGCCTACAAAATTAGTTGAAGATGTTTGTATAGATAATATATAATTTTTAGTATGACCGTCCCAACCACCTATTATTTTATTAATACTGGATGAAGATAATTGATCTCTAAAAAAATCATGCATACCATAACCAGATATTTCTACTATTTCTCCACTTGTTGATAATCTTAATACACATCCTCTTTTTCTATCAGTAAAGTATTTTCTATATCCATATACAGCAAAACTAAATGGATCAGTTGATATACCATATTCTCCTTGATAAGGAACTATTTGACCTATAACTAAATTAGTACTTGTTACAGCCGCATTACCTTCAGCTGAATATATAGCGTCTTTATCTATTAGCGCTCTACTAACTTTATCTTCCTGAAAAATTATTAAATTTGTATCTTCTGCATATAGTTTTTGTATACTACCATTTGCAGGATCTACACTTCTTGTTATATCTTCACCTACCGAAAATTGATTTGTATTGTTTACACCTGTTCTAGAATTATATATACCTGAATATATGAGTGTATTAAATCTATGTTGTTGTACAGGATCTGTTTCATCTAAATATGCTTTTACACCAAAATCTACAGTAGTATTATTATAACCTCCTCTAATTCTAGACTCTTCAATATACCAATCATCAGCTGTATCTGCAGCAAAACCAGATGGTACATTAGCATATGCTATACTAGCATCAGGAGGAGAAGGAGTTTCAGTTACTACATTTTTTAATTTTTTTAATAAAAATGTGTTAAAGTATTGTACTTCTAATGTTGTTGGCATATTTATTATTATTACATATTATCCGTTAATTTAACTACATTGATTTATTCCACTACCATCTGTGTTTATTAAACCATTATTGTTGCTAATTTTAAAATAATTTAAAAAACTACCGCCACAGCTATAACTATAATATCCAGGAGCTAATAAAGGTGAATTTGTACCGTTTGGACCTGTTCTTATTTCGTCTCCAGCTGTTGGTGCTAAACTTGTTTGATTATAATAAGTTACACTTCCGCAGCCTGGATCTCCACTACCACAGTAACTTAATATTTGAGATGCAGTTCTTGAAGGAGATGAGGTAAAAGCATTTCCAATAACAGAAGAACTTACTACTATTTGTTGGGGTGCTGTTTGATTTTCTGAACCAGTAGCTACTGATCCATTATTATAGGCATCCTCTAGTTTTATAGTTAAAGTATGTGTTCCTACGGTTGCTGCTGAATTAGAATCTTTAGATAAAACACCTGTAGTTTCATTAATAGAAAAATAATTATTATTATTACCTGCTGTAATACTCCATTTTAATTGTTGTGTTCTAAGTGTAGCATCTGACGCACCATTAGTTCCAGTTATTGTTGCTAGTGTTCCCGTGTTAGCTGATTGAGTAGAAATAGAAGGTAAAGCAACTCCGCCATTTATTATAGGTTGTGTATTTTGTAAACTAATATCTATTGCAAGCCCTGCTCCTGTTCCTCCACCTGTTTTAGTAACATCAGCTGTAATAGTAAAGTTTCTTACATCTGGATCATTGTTAAATACAAAATCATCATCTAATTTTTTAACATTATATGTGACTGGTGGGCCAGCAACTCTTTCAAGCTCTAAATTACTAACAGCTTGACCAGCATCATTTACATAAGATACATTAGAAATTGTAGAAGCTGTAATGTTTGCACCAGCTGCATCTACAGGAGATAAACCTGTAATAAAAGAGGTAACAGCTGAACTTTCAGTAAAACTGTTAGAATTATAAGATGACCAACCTACAGGGCCATCAAAATCAGACAATATAGCATCGTTAAGCTCTGATATTAAACCTGTAGTCGATGTTTCCCAAAATATATCTAATAAAGATTCTTGTGGTTCCGTTTCATAAATAGCTAAAATAGGTCTCATAGTTGCTGTTGTAACACCTATAGCAGCTGTAGTATCTATTCTTGCAATTAAAGGATTAGTGTCTAATTGATATAAATTTGCTTGTCCAGTAGCAGATAACACATCAAAAGCCATATTAGAATCACTAGCTGTAGAAATACTTATAGCTGTATCACTTAATATCCCAGGAAAAAACTGCTCGTTTGTAGCTGCTGCATCGTTTTCTACTCTTGCATACAGTTGTACTGAACTTCTAAATTGTTTTTGTTCTGGCCCTACTTCTGATAAATCTCTAGGTATTTTATTTATATTGTCATTAATTAAAACAATATTAGCAGTAGATCCTGAAGGATCACTAGGAAAAGTAGGTGGGGTTGGACTAACACCAGCGTTATCAGGATAACCTTTTAAAATACCTGGTAAATAAACATTATAATAATCTTGTTCTTGTTGTTTTACAACTATTTTATATGAATACCAACCAACTGGATTTATTAAATAAGAATATTTTACATCACTAGGACCTGTGCCTTGTTGTAAATAGGTAGAACTTACTTGGCCATTTGTTGTAATTGTGTATTTTCCTGCACTAGGCGTATCTGCTTGTACGTTAGTTACTTTAACATAATCTGTATATTCTCCTTCTAAATACGTATTTATAGCAGGAATATCTGTATAAGTTGCTCCTATTTTAAAAATATAAGTATTACCTGAAATACTTGGTTGGTCTGCAGGAGTTCCGTTATAACTATTATAACCATTACCTTGTTGTCTAGCATATAAGCCTGGTTGACCACTATATAACGGTGTAGAACTTGCACTACCAGAACTTATAGGAGTGTCTATTTTTACTTTTAATGTATCACCGAACCAATCACGAATAGTTCCTTGATTAGAAGGTGTATTATATGCGTGAAACATAGTATCACCCCCAAACTCTGTATTACCAGCTTTTAAATTTAATAATCTTACAGATGATAAAACAACGTCTGATTGTCTGCCGAATTTATCAATTAAAACAAAACCAACTTGATAGTTTCTATTTTGTTTAAGTGAATGTGACGGATATTCTGCCCAATTATCAAAACCTTCCTGCTGTGATTTATCTCCAGTACCTATTAAATAATCTAAGGTTGCAGGTGGTGTATATTTATTTTTAAAATTACCATATATAATTCTATTACCTGCAGTTTCTTGGGCTAAAGCTTTTACTGGTATTTTATCATAAACTCTAATTGTTTGATTTTCAGGTAAAGTTCTAAATGGTTTTCTTGATTGATATTGATATGTATATATATTAGAATTAGGATAATCAGTTGTCCATTCAGAAGCTTGAATAGTATCTAAAACTTTAACAGCTCTACCATCTGATTCTTTATATAGTATTTGTAAATTTTGTATTTTATAAGTGCCTGAATTATTATCAATTACTTTACTTCCTATATCTGGAAGCGGAATATGTAGTTCTACATTTTGAACTCCATTTTCCATAAATTCAACTATTGTTGATCTATAAGCATCATCTTCGTTACCACTTAAAAAATAACCTTTTTGTTTTGGTATAAACGCTATTTGAGTAAATGGTGCCATTAAAGAATATTCTCCATCATCAAATTGAAATCTATAACTAAATCTTACAAATTTATCTTCTAAATAATCTGGATCACCTGGCCATTCATCAGCACTACCACTATTAAAATCAAAAGTAATATTTTCACCTGTCATAGTTGTAGCTAAAAATGTTACATCATCAGCGTTAACAGTTGCTGGAGCAGCATTTAAAACTACAGATGTATTAGTATTTACAGCTGTTACATATAAATAATCTTGAGGTTGCATAGCAGCATTACCGTATTGAACAGCTAACATACCTTTATATATTCCAGTTGTATCAGCTATAGCTAAAGTAGCTGTAGAACTATTAGTTGTTGTAGGAGTTGTTACTTTATTTAAAACATTAATAGGTTTATAAGGATTATATTTAGCTACAGATATACCACTTTCATTAAAATAATAACTATTATTAGCTAAGTTTAAATTTATTTTCCTAGGTTGATTTCTATTATCTGTAAAAAATAACAAATCTTCAATTACACTAATACCTGTTATAGGAAAAGATTTGGAAAAGTTTAAAAAATTACCCGAAACTAATGCTGTTTTTCCTGTTGGTGGGTTAAATTCATATATATAATGATTAGAACCTGCGCCAGTCAATGGAGCAAAAACTGGTCCCGATGTGTTAACTAGTGGATCGTCATCGTAATCAGTTAAAAATAATATTATGCTATTCCTAGACTCTACTACATGAGCTCCTATAATTTCTAAATTAGCAATATTTAAATCTAAATCTGTAGCTTCTATATTACCTAAAACAGTTTCTAAAGCACCTATATCATCAGCTTCTGATTTACCTACAGATATATTCTGCGCATCACGATATTCACCATTAGGTATTAGTCTATCATCCAAGTCTTTATTCATCTTGGACTTTAAGAAACTATTTTTAATTTCAGCCATATTTAATATTTAATCCACTTAGATTTATTCCTCATTACTTGAATTATTTGATCAAGTTTAATATTAGATAATCTAATTTTAGCATTTCTTAATTTAGCGCTTCGTTCTCTTTTAACTCTTTGAACGATATATTCTTGTATACCTACACTTGTAGATAATATTGAGTATAATATATGAGAATATAGAGCTTCTTCAGCCATCTTAGGTATTCTTGCATCTAAATCATAAGCATTACCATCTGATACATATTCTAATATCATTAATTTGTTTTTTAAATTGTTTGAAAAAGCAAATACACCTTTTCTATCATCAATTATAAACCAACCATTTCTTTGACTTGTTTCAGGGTTTAAACCATATCTTTGACCTAAAGCACCATCATAATAACTTGTCCAATAAACATCAGCTATAGTATAATCGTTTATATAAGCTCCACTAATTTTTCTTGGGTTATTAGCATCCCATTTTTCTGTTATTTGAGAAGTTGCTTCTAAATTAGAATTAGCATCGTCTTGAGTGGGTATACCATCATTATCTTGAGCTGGAGTAGCATAAGGTCTTAAGGTTAATTCATTTGCTGGGAATATAGTGTGTTGAACACCCATGTTATCCACATAAGATAACCTTACATAATTAACATAATCCTGAGGTATTATAAGTGATAAGTTTTCAGGAATAGTTAATTCTTGTGATTTTACACTTTTTAGTGTGTCATAGCTGAACTCTTGTAATCCACGTTTGGCGTGAAATATTACATCAGTTCTTTTTACACTAGGTATTAGTTTACCTGGACCTACGTAAGCTACTAAAAAATTATTTATAACATCATCTAATCTTATGTATTCATAACTACCATGCATATCCCATATTGTATCTTCATTCATTTGAATTTTAAGATACGTAGATGCTGGTAATTTTGCATTTACAGTAACTATATCATTTGCCTCAGTCCAAGGACTAGCAAATTGAAATCTTAAATCCGTAGATGCGGGGATTTGAGTTGTTATATTACAAGATACATTAGTGTTTCCAATAGGAAGATCTGCTAAAACAGTTCCATAAACTGCTCCTGTAGAAGCATTTACAACAGTCATGTCTTTTAAAACATCTGCATTAGTTACTGTTAAAGGTAAAGTTGATGGGTTACCTACGTTTACTGTAGCGGCTGTATTCTTACCTGTAGTTGAAGATATAGCTGCAGTTGGTATTAATTCAGTCCAAACATTAGCATCTGGACTTGTAAATATTTTAAAGTTATTTTGGTTATAACCTGCAGAAGCAGGATCTGATCCACCAAAAGCTAAATTAGTATCAAAGGTACTTGTAAATGTTTGACCTACACTTGCTGTTGCCGCTGTGTTAAACTGCTGTGCTCCAGCGTAATATTGTCTGTTAGTTTCGGTGATTAAACCACCATTAGGTATAGGCATAACTTATTAACTTTTTTGATTTATATTTTCTTGTTGAATTTGTGAAGCTGCAACTTGTATTATCTCTGGATTTTTAACTACTACACCCGCATATAATAATATTTTTAATATTAATTCCGTTTGTTCCGCGGAGTGCAATTCAAAATTGCATGAAGTAGCGGCATTGTAAACATAAGAATTATTAGTTCCTAACACAAAATTCCAAACTGGCGGGATTGGCTTTCTTATATAACTTACTGATAATCCGCTATTTATACTAGTAGGGTAAACTGTAAGTTGATTATTTTCATATGTATATATAGGATTTGTAGTAGTAGGTTTAGTTAAGTTAGAACTTAATAAATGATATAATTCACCTCTATCAACTCGTTGTAGTTCTTCAGTAGGTAAAGCACCTACTTGATATAATACTTGTCCTAATCTATAAAATTGTTTAGGATAGTAATTTACTAATATTGTTTCACCAGCTACAGCAGGGTTAGCATAATAATTTATATTTTTACCTGATACACTATATAAACTATCTGCTACTAATATATTATTTTGAAAAACCTGTATAACACCATTGTTTGCTTGTTCAGCGCTAATAGTAACGTTCCCTGCAGTGTTGCCTATAACATATTGTGTTTGAGCTGCTGTTTGAGTAGGAGCTGTTACCATATTTAAAACTGATGATGTACCGGAAAATTGTTGAGGTAATGTGAAAACGTTGCTTGAAGATATTGATGTTGCGTTTCCATAATCTTTAAAGATAGAGATTTTTTCATCCAGATTTACGACTCTATCAGCGTAATCCGTGTTTGCTTGAGGCACACGTAACTGTTGATTTAAACTATCAAAATATGTTTCAAATATTTCAAGTTGTGATTGAGCACCTATTTTATTAAACTCAACTGGAGTCATATAACCCCTTTGTTCTTTATTTAGTATTAATAAAACGGTTTGATATACAGTGTTTACGTTTATTGCCATTTTAATATTTTATGTGAATAACAGCTGGGTCACCGAAGTGACCCGCTATTATAATTATAGTTACATGTTATTATAACTTTTTCTCTATTGTTTTAAAAACTTCTACGCCTTCATCAGTTTTAAACCATGCAGCTAATGCTGAGTATGGGTTTTCATCAAAAGGAACGGTCATAAGTTTTCTATCATTTGATCCCCATAAAAATGTTCGTTGATCTTGTGATAGTTTAATTAAACCAGCTTCAACAGCTTTAATCCCCGCATTTCTTAAACCAACATTTTCATCGTTAGCTATAGCCATAAAAGCGTGAGGATTTTTCTTAGCCATTAAAAGTAAATCTCTTTTAATTTCTTTAGAACTCATTTCTGAAACAGAAGAACCTTTTTCTACTCTTAGTATTGCTTCAGCATGATCAATATCAATTTCCTTCGCAAACATTAATGCATCAATTTCTGCATGAATTTCTTCTACTTCACTGATAGCTTGTACGGTAGGTTCAAACTCTGTATATGTAGCACCTTTTCTAGGGTGATACAAAGATAAAAGTTTTTGTAAGTTTTGTAATTGTTTTTTTACGGTTAAAACACCGTCTTCAAACACGATATGCCCCATGGTTGCTTCACCTTTTTGTTCATCTACAAATGGTGAATTTTGATTTGTTGCATATCTTAATTCTCTTTGTTCTCCTTTTTCTTCATCAAACCATAGTAGAGGATGTCTCGTAGAATGTCTTGATGCTAATCTATACGTTAAAGGAGCTTGATCGTGTAGTAAAAGATATGTTCTATCTTTTATCTCCCACTTAGGTTTTTGAGGTTGTTTAACCTCTACTTTTTGTTTTACTTGTACTGGTTCTTCAACCAATACTTCTTGTTTTTGTTTTGCCATGATATAATATAATATAATAATTTAATAAAATAAAAGCCTAGGGAGCCGAAGCTCCCTTTGCTTTTAATAAGAATAATCTTAATTTTGGAATAATACGAAGTTATTCGCAGCTTGAGTTACTAGACATCTTTCAGATAACCAGTTAACTACCATCTCATCAACTTCAGAAGTGTAAGCACCACCAGCAGTACCAGTGATCCAGTTTTTATATCTTCTGTCGTCAGCTTGAGAAGCTCTATATCTTACGTGCAAGAATGGTCTTCTAATGTTTGTACCAAGAATTTGGTCATAAACAGTTGAAGTTCCAGCAGGGATAAGAACACCATCGATATTGTTTACCGCAACAGCACCTCTTGTAGAAGCGTCGTTTAAGTATTTCCATGAAGTTTTATAGAAGTCATAAGAACCTCTTCTGAAACCAGAGAAACCAAGATTTAAAGCCATGTCTGATGAGTTTTCAAATAAACCATAAGCTACACCGCCTAGACCACCTGCAGAAATTTGTCCTAGCATGTCGTCAAATTCTAAATCCATATCTCTATTTAAGAAAAGCATATTTTCTTCTATAGCACCTTGAGTATCAAGGTTTTTAAGTACTTGATCAAAGTCAGAAATACCAGTTGCACCAGCAAATCCGCTAAATACGTTACCTCTTGCAGTAATCGCAGCGAATAAACCTTCAGAACCGTGGGCGTTAATACCCGCAGTAGCAAATCCACCAGGTACGTTAGCAGCTTGAGCAGCAAAGCTCACACCACCAGCACCAGAAGCTAATTCACCTTCAACCATAGCCATTTCTAAGTAATCGTCAAATCTTAGTCTTGTTTCAGACTCAGACTTTAAATACCATAAGTATCCAGAAGTTCCATCTTCAGTAGCTACTTCAACCCAACCAATCTGAGCCATATCAGAACCATTGATAGCATATCTATCTTTGATGATAATTGGCTGATTAGAAAATTGTGTGAATTGAGGCTCTACAGAGAAAGATCCACTGTCAGATCCTTTAGCGAACAACGAACCATAAACAAATATTTTAAGGTTTGAAGTTGCAGCACCACCTTGGAATAAACCATCCCAGTTAGCAGCAGTAAAAGGATACGCAGTTACGTTAGTTGTTGTACCTGCACCAGCGGCAGTTGCACCAACTATACCTTTTAATGTTACACCTGTAGCAGGGTTCATTACAACGATAGTGTCGTTAGGAGCGATAGCGTTTTGAATAGTACCGTTATTTGTTGGTACATTAAAAACAGCCAAACCAGCTCCAGGTCCAGTTACACCTGTATAAGAGATGTGTAATCTGTTTTGTTCAGACCAGATAACCTGATCAGAAGTCATTGGCATTTCAGCGCCAACCATTCTAAGGAAACCACCTAAGGTTCTGTTTCCATATCTTTCAACTTCTTGTTCATAAATCTCTGGAAGATACTGCTGAGCAAAGTCATTAGCTCCACCATTGAAAGACAAGTAGTTGCTTTGTAAAGTTTGTTGTACTTGAGACGGTACTATCGCCCCAAATACTGGATTAATTGATCCCATAATAATTTAAAAGTTTTAGTTAAATTTACGTGTTTTGATTTTTAATTTTGAAGAATCCATACCACTAATAGACTTAACTTTTAATCCTCCAACAAATACATCACCTGGATTACTAGATCTAGGCTGTGTATTTATGTTTTTAGATTGTGCACTTAAATCTTTAATTGCATCGGCTTTGCCTTGCTCATAAAAATGTTGTGCTATAGTATCAGCGTGTTCAGCGGCATAAATAGCTTTATGATAACCTTTTACGTCTTGCACGTTACCTTCTTTATCTAAGAACTTCTTAATTGTGTTGGTAATATTGGACTGTTTATCAGCTACATCATTTACGTTTTTAATTCCATATCTAAACTTTTTTTCTCCTATTGAAAAATCAAAACCTTTGAATTCGGGACCGAAATAATCTTTAGTATTAGATTTGAACGTTTCATGTTGTTTTTGTGCTACTTGTTGCTCTTCATTGTAGCGGTTGAAAAAGTTCATTGCATCTTGTTGTTCTGGAGTAATACCAGGATTTAATTTAATTTCCTGATAATATTTATCTTTCAAACCTTCTAAATGCTGTTTAGCTTTTGCAACCTCTTCTTTGTATGCGAGTTTTGCTTTACGCACATCTCGCGGCTCATCTACATCTTCGTCCCATGAAAAATTGTCTTCAATTAAAAAGTTAATTTCTTCTGAGTCTAAATGTGATTTCGTTTGCAAATAATACTCTCTTAATAAAGTATCATTGTCTACGTTAGAATAATCATGATTTAATCTTACATAATCTTCTAGTGTTCCACCAGTTTCATTCATAAAGTCTACAACTTTAACAATGTTTTCTGGTAACGTAGGTATATTTTCTTTAGGAACATCTTGAGATATAACCGCTTCTGGTTTATCTTGAGTTTCCATTTTATCACCAATTTCGACAACCTCTTCTTCTTTTACAGGTTCTTCGACTATTTCTTCAATTACCGGTGTTTCTTCTTCTTCTTTAGATTCAACAACGGGAGCGGACTCTTTATCGGATTCTCCTCCTTTAATTTCCACCTTCGGTATATCTCCGGATGATTTATCATCAGGTATTTCTTTTGTTTCTCCGATTTGAATGGCATCTTGTTGTTTTTCTATTTTTTCTTCAGTTTTTTCAACTGGTTTTGATAAATCTACTTTTATAGGTTCATCACTTTTTGCTAAGTTTTTAGGTTTTTTAACCTTAAGCTTTCCAGCTTTCTCTTTTGTTTCTGACATAATATAATATAATAATAATTAATAATAGATTAAGAAATCTCATCTATTTCTTCTCCTACATTTTGTGTTTCAAAATCAGTAGGTAATAAATCATTCTGTCTTTGATTTATCATTTGAGACTGTTGACTAGCTTGTATTCTAGTTCTTTGATCTTTACGGTCTTCAATTTGTTTTTCTTTCACTTTTTGGTTTTGTAAATCAGCTTCCTTAAGCTTCATATCATATTCAAATTGTTGAGCCATTTGTTGTTCTTCAATTTGAGCAGCTGTTTGCATTCTTTGTATTTCAAAATCAGATTTAGCTTGTTCAAACTGAACATTTGTTTCATTCATCGCTTGAGCTTTTTGAACATCTGACATTGCTGCTTTCTCTGCAGCTTCAGCATTAGACTGAGTTTGAGCTTGAATGTTTGCCATTTGAGCTTCTTGATCAGCTTGCTGTTTCTTCATTCTCTTATATTTTAACACTTGATTAGCTAGCGTTAAATTTTTAATTTCTCTAATATCAATAGCATCTTCAAGGAATATTTGATTTTGTTGTAAAGCCATTTGAATATTTTGCTCAAGCATAGCTTTTTCTTCTTCTTCAGGCTCTAAATCTAAAAATACACCAAAATCATATAGATGTAAATTATCTATTTCTTGTAATGTAGCAACATTAAATTTACCAATACTAGCTTTTAATGAATCATTAGTTAATTCAAAATCCAACATATCTGAAACTCTAAGTGATATATTTTCACATGTCTTCAATGTTAAATATAATGCAGCATTTAAAATATGTTTAGTTGCTGTATTAGAAGCATTTGCTGCCATCTTTTGTAAACCAACTAAAGCATCTTTATCTGGCATACTACCATCTCGCGCTTCATTAAGTCCGGTTACATCTCTTATCATTTGTAAATAATACTGATAAGTATTAATTAAAGATCCTATTTTACCATTAGCACTTGATGTTTGTAATTCTTGAATAGGTACTTTACCTCTGTTTGGATCACCATCTTGAGTTAAAGATCTACCAACTATACTACCAGTTTGGAAATACATATTAAGTGCTTCCTGTGGATTATAATTAGTACCATTACCTAAATCAACTTCCGCTAAACCATCTACATCTACAAATACACCATCTGGTACCATTCTAGCAATTACTTGTTGTAATTTTAAAGAAGTTAATTGAATCATATCTGCAAATCCTGTAATACGATTTACTAATGAATCAATTCTACCTTGATACAT
>VMHT01116649.1_pt1 | contig 15973 bp, 6 predicted proteins | sample 4693611 | NCBI WGS metagenome assembly VMHT01 (sample SAMN12280063, study PRJNA550983) | marine metagenome | isolation source: seawater sampled from same location over 5 years 0.02-0.2 micron viral filtrate | place: USA: collected off the coast of southern California halfway between the port... ... | reverse complement strand
ACATCATTAGAGAAAGACATTCCAGGAGTAACAGTTATAGCTCAAGGTATTCAACAAATTATAAATGGTGATTTTTTAGTAAGACCTGATTGGATGGAGGGAGGAGAATTTATATTCGGATTATTTTTTTCTATTTTGATTTGTTTAATTATTCAATATTTTGGCCCAGTCGGAGGATTGGTTGCGTTTCTAATGGCAAATATGTCAAGCCTCTACGGTTCTTACTATGGATTTAACAACTTAGATTATTTAGTTGATCCAATTTCTCCATTAGTAATATGCTTGATAAGTTATCTAATAATTACATTTTTTAATTTTCTCTTTACTGAAATTGAGAGAAGTAAAGTTAGAACTGCATTTTCTCAATACTTAGCACCAGAAATGGTTTCGAGGCTAGCTGAATCAAGCGAATCACTAAAACTAGGTGGAGAAAAGAAAAATATGACTTTTCTATTTTCTGATATCAGAGGATTTACGGCCATATCAGAAAGTTATAAATCGAATCCTGAAGACCTAACAGAACTTATAAATAACCTCCTCACAGTACTATCAAATGAAATTTTAGATAATAACGGTACTATTGATAAATATATGGGAGATTGCATCATGGCTTTCTGGAATGCACCAACTGATCAAGAAAATCATACAGATTTAGCTCTTAAAGCATCATTTGATATGGAAAAAGCATTAGAGAGATTTAATGTTGAGTTTCAAAAGCAGAAAGGCATGGAACTTAAAATTGGTATTGGTATTAATACCGGCGAATGTATCGTAGGAAATATGGGTTCTGAAAAAAGATTTGATTATACTGTCTTAGGTGATCCTGTGAACCTTGCCTCAAGATTAGAAGGTCAGTCAGGGACTTATGGCTTTCAAAGAATTCTTGGCCAAGAAACTGTTAATTCACTTAAATCAAATTCAGATCTTTTTGAATTAGATTTGATTCAAGTAAAAGGAAAAAGTGAACCTGTAAAAATCTATACTTCTTTTGATAATTTTTCTTTAAAAAACGAAAAACTAGGAGAATTTTCTCAAGATCATGACGATTTTCTTAAGAATTATAGAAATCAAAACTGGGATATAGCCTTAAACTATATTCAGAAATGGGAACAACAAGTTAAAGAGTTTGATTTATACTACGCTATTTTTAAGGACAGAATTAAAGATATGAAGCTAAATTTAATTGATCCAGATTGGAATGGTGCATATGTTGCTACAACTAAATAAACTCTTCTTCTTTGCATTATTCTTGCCTTCCTTGGCTATGTCTCAAACTATTGTGAATATAGAAGAGCTAAGAAATGAGGGTAAAGAAGGTTTTTTTGCTGGATTAGGTTTTTCTTTAAATGCATCTAGAGGAAATAGAGATAGAGATTTCTATTCTTTTGACCTTAGGTTTGATTACAATCTTGACGACGTCGAGAATTTTTTGATTCTAAGAAAATCTGAAAGGAAAATGAATCAAAACGTTACAGATATTTCTCAACTCATTCACTTACGATCTGTTTTTGAAACACACAATCAATATAATACAGAATTTTTTATTCAATCTGCCAAGAATCCATTTCGGTTATTCAGAGAAAGAAATCTTTTTGGAACTGGTCTCCGAATGATCATAGACGACCAAATGAGATTTGGTGCAGGAGTTATCTATGAAGAAGAAACTGATTTAGAAGATTCAGTTACTGATACGACAAGATTCTCTCTTTATTTCCATGATAATTATGAAATTGCTGAGAACGTTAACTTCAATACAACTATTTATTATCAGCCGGATACTCAAGATTTTAACGATTACAAAACAAGTTTCCTTATGGCCTTTAATTTTAAAGTTAATGAAAAATTTAGTATCAGTCTGCAGTACGATATTGCTTTTGATTCAGAACCCATATTGAATGCCGTTGAAGATGATCAAGGATTAAGTACTAAATTCTCTTATTCATTTAATTAACCTGTTCTTTGTGAACTAACCTTTTCAAGTTCTTCAAAGAGATGAGGGTATTCTTCCATTAATTCCTCTAAATCATCTTTTGACAAAGAAAGAAGCTTAACTTCATCTAATGAGCTAATGGATGCATTACGAACTTCTTTAGAAAGAATTCCTTTCTCTCCGAAATAATCACCCTGCCCCAAAGTAACAGGGGACTCAATTTCCACTTGAACGGATCCAAATTCAATAATATACATGCAATCTGCCTCGTCGCCTTTTTCTATAATCTTTCTTTTAGCAGGATAAATCTCTGCAACTAACTTATCGTTAATTTTACTTAATGCTCCAATAGGCAGCATAGAGAATAAAGGTATGCTTGAAATTGTCTCCATCGTAATAAGAAAGTTTCTTTTTTGAATCTCCTCGTAATAGGCCGAAGCCAAAATTGCAGCAGGCAAAGCAAACATCCCAATACCCAAAAACATCGTTAAAGAAGTCAAAACTTGTCCTAAGGGGGATGATGGAGTTACATCTCCGTACCCTACTGTTGTTAAAGTAGCAATACCAAACCACATTGAATTTAGAATGGACCCAAAGTACTCAGGATTTATATCTCTTTCGATAAAGTGAATTAAAGTTGAGAAAATAAGTAAAACAGAAAATACCATTATCTGTGAACCCAAAAGCGCTAGACGTTGATTGTAAACAGTCCTTAGAAGAGTATTAGTCGGTAATAACATCTTGTGATTACTATAAATAGAATAAGCTCTAAAAATTCTGAGTATTCTCAAATCATAAAATCCAAAGAAAACATAGTTTGCAAGAACTATAAAATCGATCACAAGCAGAAAAGAAAATCTTCGTTCTATAAAAATTCTAAGGATAAATTCGATACCAAAAAAAAGATAAGAAGATATGACAAATATATCAAAATAGACATTTTCAGGAATTATTTTGCTAGACGATAAGATCTGATCAAATATATTTAATAAAATTAAAATACCGACAATATTATTAATATACTTGATCATATGGGAATTCCTAATCTGGTATTTTATATCATTAATCTATTATTCAAAAAAAAACCCTGCAGATGCAGGGTTTTTTCAAGAGAATTAATTTTAAAAATTCAATCCAGCTCTAACACCGTATCTTGCTCTTTCTCTTGCCATAATTCTCTGATAATTTCCTACTGCAGTACTTTCTAAGTTTCTGTAGTAAACACTTTCATTATCGGTAATGTTCTGACCATAGAATTGAACATACCAGGAGTCATCGCTATCAGAAATAGTGATCTGAGCACCTAGCTCATCCCAGCCTTCTAAATAATCACTGGGCAGGTTATATACTCTGTTATATCTCTCACCTTGAACATAGTAGTCAATTCTGTAGTTGATTTTTATTTGACCAATATCTTGAAGGTAACCTAAACCTAAGGATATTTGACTCTCAGGATGATAAAGGCTGTTACCTGAAAGATCAGTAGCCAATCCTTCACTGATATCAGTTCCAGCGACCAAATCAAAACCATGAAGTTGAGCTAAAACTCTCAATGGATCAAAATCAGCATTATTTCTAAGTCTGTTACCTAATGACGGCAAGTGATCAGCATCTGGCATTAATCCAGCCAATGGATTAAAAAAACTAACCGGTGTAGGTTGGCCAAAAGCTCTATCGCCGTGATGTTCAAATGGATTAAAAAATACTGCTTGAACTAAGGCTAATCCATCCATAGTAGGATTAAGAGCAGATATACCATCAGCTAAAGTTGTAGCAGCGCCGCCAGATCCCACCTCTTGCATGTAACTCTGCCACATTGCAGCTAAGGCAGTTTTCTTAACAATATAAGTTTCGGATTGTTCATCTTTCATTAAATGCCATTCAGATCCACCGCCGGAAAGTTGTAAATCTCTATTGATTACATCAATAGCTTTTTCGCCATCACCAATCGTGGAGTTAGTCATACTTATTGAAGCATTAAAAGATAAGCCTGGTACTTGTGGCGGAACATATAATAGTTCTGCTTCAAGTCCGGTTATATCAACATCTATACCTTCATTGATAGTAGTTCTGTTAATAATTTTACCTATATGATAATTATCAACTTGCGATGCGTAGGCAGATACATTAAACCTAATACCCTGATCAGGAAATTCATTCTTGAATCCAACTTCAACATTCCAAACTTCTGCATCTGGAAAGCCTGTAGGAACGCCGGCAAAAGCTACCGGATCAAAACCTGGATTAATTCCTCCACCTTTAAAACCTTTAGAAAGTGAAACATACATCATTGAATCTTCATTTATAAAGTAGTCAACTACAAATCTACCGGTGAACTTGCTGGTTTCTAAAGTTGTATCAAAACCAGCTGCTTTGTATGCAACACCTGGCGCTGATAAACCTTCTCTTCCTGGAATTCCAGCTGGACAGAAAGCTCCGCCAGGGGGGCAGAAAAGAGCTTCCCATGCTGCTGCACTTGGTACTTGCCCGCTTGTAAGTGCTCCTGCTAATGCATCTGTCATGAAACCTTTTTGATAACCGAAAACGTTGATGAATGGATTACTAGGTAATGCCTCTTTGAAGTCATCGGTATAGCGAAGACCAACTGTGATTTTTACATCGTCATTAGCTTGATAATAATACTCACCAAAAATCGCTGAAGATTCAATGGTATCAATGTTTGCCGTTCTAAAATGAGGAGCATAAAGTTGAATACCTAAAGCATTTAATTGAGCTCCAACTAATGCAGCAGCAGGAGCTTTTGTTAAGGCATCCAATCCAGAAGCAGTGACGTCAGTATCAGTATCGCCTACATTCTTGTAATAATTCATTCCAAAAAGAAAATTATGAGGCCCATCAAATCCAGAAACTAATTTCATTTCAAGAGAATCAGTTATTTGCTCACTTCTGTAAGCAAAAGCTCCAACTGGATTATTAACTGTATCTAGGATACAACCACCAAACCAACCAGCTGTGTAAGACTCTACAGAACAATTTGGATCAAAAGAATCAGACATTGTTCCCAAACCATTCGGAGTTGCTGAAGTGTTATTAAATCTTAATGTATCTAACTCAGGAGATTCCCATGCCTCTCTCCTTTTGAATGCTCTATCTTTTCTACTAGCCGCCAAAGAGAGGAATAATTCATCTGAAATATCATGATCGATAAGGACTTGTGTTAAATATTCGTCAACGGCGTAAATCGGGGTGCCTCGAAGATTAACTTGCCAAAATTGTTGAGGTGCACCTGACATATCTGTAACAGGAGTAAAGTTTAGAACCCCTTGAGCAACTAAAAGATTTTCAACAAACGTTGACATAGGATTAGCTATTTCAAATTTTTGATTTTCTGGTGCAACTTGGGTACAACCAACTACTAAAGAAGGATCTCTAACACACCAAGAACCGGCCGAGATGTTTCTTGTTGAATCTTCAAGAGAACCAGAATGAATAATATTAATTGTTGTATCATCAGAGGCATCGAATGTTAAAGTTAATCTATAAGCGGATTGATTTCTGTTATCGATGTCTTGTCCTTCTGAATATATATTTTCAACCAATGGATCTTGTCGTAAGGTATACGTAGCTACTCTTAAAGCAGCTGAATCATCCAAAGGTACGTTGAAAACTGATTCAGTACCAAATCTACCGTAATCACCAAGGTCAACTTTTGTAGAACCGTAAAAACCAGAAGTGTCAGCTTTTGCTGTTATAAAGTTTATAGATCCACCGATAGCATTTCTACCGTAAAGAGTTCCTGCTGGACCTCTAATAACCTCAACTCTCTGCATGTCGAAAATACCACCAGACGCCATATCTACAATACCTACTGCCATGTCATTAATGTGCACAGCAACACCTGGATCTGAAGTACCAGAAGTAGCACCGTTAGTCATACCTCTAATTTCAAAAGAACCCCCTCCTTCACCAATGTTTCCGCCAAATCTTAGACCTGGAATGAACATTTGAAGATCTTTAGCTTCTTCTATTTGTCTTGCAGACAAGTCATCGGTATCTAAAGAGCTAACTGCTAAAGGAACTGATTGAAGGCTTTGCTCTTGTCTTTGAGCAGTAACTGTGACTTCTTCTAATCCTCCTTCGTCTTGCACAAAAGCAAACGTAGATAAAATAAGTGTAGAAATTAAAAATAATTTAGTTAAAAACTTAGTCATAACACTCCTTGTTTAAGTAATATCCTAAAAATTAAAATTGTAATTTATATTAAAATCCAACAAAACTAAAATAATTTTAAAATTAAAATTATCTTTTTCTATCTAAGTCAATAATCTATCGTAGATTTTCCCAAAATGTTGAATAAGATTTATAAAAATCTACATGCTCTATGCTTTTATCATTTATAACAGAATCATAAATTCTGGCGTTGGATTTATTTGAGTTAAATGAATTTGCGTTATGAGGCATCCCAGTTTTTGCAAATTGAATCCAATCTGCACGCATGATTTTTGCAAGCTTTATATCCGAATCATCATAAGAGCCTTCTATTCCAAATAGACCACCTTTATTGAATAAATATCCAAGCTCAAGAGCATGAGTTGCCCCTAAGTAATCTTTTGGAATATTTGGATGCTTATCAAATTGATATAGATACGATGGATTGCCGGATAATGTATGTTGTTTAGCGATAAAATATGAAGGCGCACCAAAAAATAAAAATCCCCAGAAATCTGTAGCTGCGTTGTAAAAGTCATCATCTAAACTTAACGCAAAATCCCTCATCCCTTGAGGGCCTTGAAATAAAGAAGGATCTGGATTTACAAACGACCAAAGACTTTCAGGCCAAAATTCACCGAATAAATTAAATGTTTTTCTATCAAGAATCAAAGGAAACAAACTTGTACCTTCATCGCCGTTAAAACCAATCATGAAAGGTAAATCATGAACATTCTTATTAATAAATGCATCTTTTATGGATTCAGGAAAAACGTATCCATCCACAATTTGATTTGTCATCATTATCAAATCTTGATCTAATTGAAAATCATTAATAGAAACTATGTCCAAAGGTGGGAGAGCTCTAAGATCCTTTATATTTGCATTATCTCCTAAAAAATAATTGGCTAACTTCACTCCTTTTGACTCAGCTGAAAGTAGTATTCCGTTATCTTGTCTTAAGTCAGTTAATATATTCGGTAAACCCGTTCCACTTTGAGCTATGGCTTTATGAAACAAACCTTCTGATAGAGGGCTTATCATCAAAGATGTTACCGCCTGTCCACCAGCTGATTCGCCAAAAATAGTTACATTGTTTGGATCGCCCCCAAACTTAGATATGTTCTCTTTTACCCATTTTAGAGCCGCTATTTGGTCTAAAGTTCCATAATTACCAGAAACGCCATTTTCAGATTCTTTTGATAATTCCGGATGAGCAAACCAAGCAAAAACCCCCAGTCGATAGTTTATGCTTACTACAATAACGTCTCCCTCAGTAGGAATATAATGACTGGTGTAGTTACTTTCATGCCCCGAACCCCATCGGGAAGCTCCGCCATGTATCCAAAACATCACTGGTTTATTTTGAGAACCTCCTTTAGGAACTACAACATTAAGAAATAAACAATCTTCCGACATGTCTTCGTAAGTAAAACGGTTAAAGCCTGCATTGGTTTCTGAATCATCAGATGAAATATCTAAACCAGAAGTCTCTATAATAAGATCATAAAAGCCATTGTTTCCCATTGATTTTCCATCGGGAGTTAACAATTCAAGTGGTTGCATGCATGCCTTTCCATGAGAATCAGCAACAAATGTTCCTTTCCATCCTTGGTGAGGCAAAGGTTGCTTCCAACGAAGATTGTCCAGAGGAGCCTCAGCATATGGAATTCCAAAATATTTTATCGTACCGTCATTTTGATCTATTCCTTTTAGTTGCCTTGCTCAATAGTAATAATTGATGAGTCTTGATTAAAGGAGCAAGAAAGAATAAAACAAAAAACCCCGATATAAATCAGGGTTTTTTGTAAGTATTTTTGATATTTAGAAATTGTAACCAACTCTAAATCCAAAGACTTGCGGATCTCTAACAGTCACACCTCTTGTTTGTCCAACTGAGGCATCGCCTAGCCCAATACCGGTAACGTTAAGTTCATCGGTAATATTTTGACCATAAAATTGAACATACCAAGTGTCTTCATTCGTTGGTGTAACGGTAATTTGTAGATTTGATTCTAACCAAGAATCAATCCTATCTTCAGGAAGATTGAATATACGCACATATCTTGGACCTTGATAAGCAACATCAATTCTTGTAGTGATATTTACGCTACCTGCCTGAGCAGTATATGCAATACCAACGTTTGCTGAAGCATCAGGGTGAACTAATGAGTTCCCAGAGATGTCAGTTTCTAGACCTTCAGAAACAACTTCTGCTGGATCAAAACCCATTAATTGAGCCATGGTTCTCATACCAGCTTGTACACCAAGAGATGGCAAATGTCCTTCAGCTGGCGTTAAACCAAATTCAGGCAGTAAAAAACTAACTGGCGTAGGTTGACCGTAAGTTCTATCCCCATGGAACTCAGCAGGAATTAACGCGCCCATTAAATCAGCGGTAGTCGTTTCTCCGCCTGTTAAAGCTACTATTTGATCTAGTCCAGTCTGAGCTGCTCCACCGGTTACAGTTTCTTGCAACCATGCTCCGTAAACTGCAGCCAATGCATCTTTTCTCATAATGTACATAGTAGAAAGTTCATCTTTCATTAAATGCCATTTGCTGCTGTCAGGATGGCCAGAAAAAGCTCCGTCAGGTTGAACTGGATCTAATGCTGAAACACCATCAGCAATTGTTGATTGAGTCATTGCTACTGATGCATTAAGAGCTAAACCAGGTACTGAAGGAGGTGCATAAAGTAATTCTAATTCGAGCCCCATAATATCAACATCAATTCCTTCATTAATTGAAGTCTTATTCATAATTTTGGTGATGTGATAATTATCTGCATCGTATGCATAAACTGCACCATTCAAACGAACTCCTTGATCTGGGAATTCTGTTTTAAATCCGAATTCAAGTGATATGAGATCAGATGCTGGGAATATTTGTGGAGTATTAGGGAAGATTAATGGATCAAGAGCAGGGTTAAAGCCACCACCTTTAAATCCTTTGGATAGATTTGCATAAATCATTGTGTTTTCGTCTACAAAATAATCCACAACAAATCTTCCAGTCATAGCACTAAACTCCATGTAAGGATCTAATCCAGTAGTTGCTATATAAGCCTCACCATAATCTGGGACACTTCCTGCAAGCGGGCAAAAACCTTGTTCAAAATTACCGCATGCAATAGCCTCAAATGTTGCAGCATTAGGTATGGCTCCCTCAGTAAGAGCTAAAACACCAAGATCTGAAGCTCTACCCTTTGCAAAGCCTAAAACATTTACAAAAGCAATACGACTTAAACTTGTTTTTTCATCTTCGTTATATCTAAGACCAAAAGTAAGTTTTAAGTCTTCTCTTGGCTCGTAATAGAGTTCTCCAAAGATAGCTTGGGATTCGATGGTTCCTTTATCGTTAGTTCTATATAAGCTTGGATACAATTGGGCACCAGCCGCAGCAGCAGGACCAGCCAATAATGCTGGAGGAGCTTGCGCTAGAACATCTAAACCACTTGCGTAAACATCGTAAATAGTAATCGAAGCATTATCAAAGTAAGTATAACCTGCCAAGAAGTTTACATTTCCATCAAAATTAGAGCTCACTTTAAGTTCGACTACTTTTGTGTCTGTATCTGCTTCCGGTCTATCTCCACCTGTTGGATAATTTATTGTATCCATAATACAACCACCGTAGGCACCTAAAGTTCCTGCATCTAAATTACATCCTGACCCGTATCCAGACATATTGATAATTCCGCCTGGAGTTGCAGCAGTATCTTTGAATCTTAACCTTTGCATTTCAGGAGATGAATAAACACTCATCCTCATGAACTTTCTATCTTTAGATTGAGCTCCTATTGAAATATCAATATCGTCTACGCTATGTTCAATTAGAAGTTGAGTTGTGTATTGATCAACTTCGTATAGTGGCGTACCACGAGTATTTTGCTGTCTAAACCCTTGTGGAGCACCCGACATATCAGTTGTCGTTACAAAATCTAATACTCCCATGGCAACCATTAAGTTTTCAACATACGTACCCATAGGATGAGTTAGTTCAAATGCTCTTTCAGAGGTTCTGGTACAACCCGTTACAAAAGAAGTATCTCTTTTACAATAAGTGTTCCCACCGAGTGTTCTTGTTGAATCTTCAATTTCTACACTATGAACTAAATGTATTGTGGTGTTGTCAGATGGCTCAAAAGATAAAGTCGCTCTATAAGCTAATTGATTTCTTCCATCGATGTCTTGATCTTTTTGTAGAGAGTAAATATTTTCCATGTAACCGTCTCTATTTACAGTCGAAGTCGCCAGTCTTAAAGCAACTTTATCGTCTAATGGAATATTGAATGTAGAAGTAGTTTTAAGTCCATTGTAATCAGCAATATCAATACTTGCATTTCCATAAAAACCAGAGGTATCTGCTTTTGCAGTAATTAAATTAATAGCTCCACCAACTGAATTTCTTCCAAATAAAGTTCCAGCTGGTCCCCTAATAACCTCTATTCTTTCCATGTCAAAGAATGTTCCATCTTGAAGTGTTGTGGAACCAAGTGCTAAATCATTCATATGGATTGCTACACCGGCATCAGCTGAAGCAGAAACTGCTAAATTAGTAATACCACGAATATCAAAACCCCCACCGCCAGAAAATGCAGTTGGCGCAAAAGTTAAGCCAGGTACTACAAGCTGAAGATCCGATGCTTCCTCTATTTGTTGTTCAAGTAAATCATCTGCACTGAAAGCTGTTACCGCTAAAGGCACATCTTGAAGACTTTGTTCTTGTCTTTGCGATGTGACAGTAACTTCTTCTAGACCACTGTCTTGAGCAAATGAAAATCCGGTGAAATTTAATGCCAGAAATATTAATGGCAACGATAGTTTTTTTATACTCATAACATCCCCTTTTTGTTTTGAGTTTGATAACTTCCTTGTAAATAAGTGTTTGAGCATCCCATCTCAAACATATTTATCTTAATGTATAGGAAAACAAAATAAAATTAAACGTTTTTGTTGCTTTTTTTAACAATCATGAAGTAATAAAAAAGCCTCTTTTAATTCACTTTTAAAAGAGGCTTTATTATTGATTTGAAAATTAAAATCTATATCTGTACTCGATTCCTGTAACTCTGGGATCCCTTAAGAAATAAGATTGAAAATTTCCGGTTACATCTGTGGAGTTATATTTCCAAGTTATGTTGTCTTCATCAAGAGCATTTCTTGAGAAAAATCTGAAATACCATTGATTTTCAATGTCTCCAACAGTCAAACCAATGTTTATTTCATCCCACGCATCGACTTTGCCGTAAAGATCATTATTAAATTCATTAACGTACATGTCGCTTTGATAATAATAATAAATATTTGGCACTACCGAGATTCCATTCCCTACTTCAAAATTATAAGAGAGCCCTAATGAAGTTGTCATTTCCGGTGTATTAGGCAGTCGATTGCCGTCGATGCTTTGCTTGACTCCTGTTGTGGTAGGAATACCAAGTGCTGATAAAGCTACCCTTGACATATATATAGGATGCCCATCAGCTTGCGTGGTGCCTGGAACTGGCAACCATGCATCTAAACTTGCTAAAACTGCTTGGGCAGCATTTACAAGGTCCTTATCGGCAATAAAAGTATTTGCAACGCACCCCTCTCCCTCGTAAAACAAATCGATACATTTATAAACTGTATTTTTAGCGTCGAAATATTTGGTACCTTCAGCTGAAATATTGAATGGATCAATAGTTAATGCATCATCCATGATCTTAGTTTTTATGTAAGCAAACATAAAATCTAATCTTAAGTTAGGCGCAGCAGCTGGTACATAGTCCATTTCTATTTCGGCACCGAAGTTCTCTGAATCCACATTAAAGTTAAATGTCGTAGTTGCTAGAATTCGAGAAATTTGCATATCCGTATACTTGTTATAGAAAAGAGAAGTATTCAATCTCATTTGACCTCCTAATAAAATTGACTTAATGCCAATTTCATATGAGTCAACTTTTTCCTCAACTGTATTAGCAGGAATCAAACCTTTTTCATATATTCTTGGGTTGATTGGAGGATTAATACCGGCAGGTTTGGTACCTCTTGAATATGATGCATACAACAAAGAGTCATCACCGAAAGCATAATCTACTATCAACCTTCCAGCAGTGGTGGTGTAATCAAGCTTGTTCTTCTGATAAGACTCCCATCCAGGTTTATTGTAATCTTCACTTCTGTCGTAGAGAGGTGGAACTAAATCTTTCACTGACATGAAATATGTTGCATACGCTGTTCCAGTAGCTAAGGCTTGTTGTTGAGGATCGCTGATTAGACCAGCTGCAGCAATACCACCTGCTAATGCAGCTGAAGCTGCGTTTACTTGCGCGGACACACCGTATAAATCCATGGTTTCTTGCTCGCCTGCTCCGCAACCGTTAGCTGCTTGACCTGTTAATATTTGTCCAATAACTGCTTGCTCAGGAGCTTGTCCAAAAGCACCGGCTATACCCTCAAAACAATTGTACAAATCTCCATCAACTAATAACCAAGGTACACCAGCAAATGCTCCGACATTTCTTGCTTGACCATATGTAGTGGTTACGATGTCGTTAATTTTCTTTTCTTCACCGTATCTCAATCCTAGAGTAATTCTTAAATTATCTTGAACATCAAAATAGAGCTCACCAAATAACCCGCTTGCCTCTAATTGATATTCATTAATATTTCCGAATGTAGTTGGAACAAAGAATTGTGCGTCTCCTAATAGAGTTAGTGGAGACGATGTAGTTAGATAACTATCATCCTCATAATGACCGTAATGATTTATTCCCACTATATAGTTAAAAATACCATCTAAATCAGAACTGTATTTAAGCTCTAAGTATTCAGTAAGCTGTTCATTACTAGAACCATCAATGAAAGAATTTCTATTAGTAGTTTGTAAAACATATTTACCGGATTGACCGCTTAATCTTTCTGCTTGAGTAGGTCCCTTGATACCGCATTGGTCTGCGACACAATGATCTAACATATCTACGCTTATGAGGCCTCCAACGTATGCGAGAGGATTGTCGGAAACTTTGACTCCCAGCAGAGGCTCAACTGCAAGAGTTGTATCCATTCTTGTGTAAGAAGATGATTCTCTATTCATCATGTTTACAGATAATCTTCCCTTTTCAAGATCATGCGAAATGGTTAATTGATGTGTACCTGATTGTCTATCGTATATTGGAACAAAATCACTATGTGTTTGACGCAGCGTCATATTCCCCGGTCTTGGAGCATCATTCAAACCAAATGCTGTATAAGCAGCAGTGTTAGCTCCTAAAGGAGCGGATTCTAAGAAAACTGCTGCCAAAATTCCATTGTAGGTAGCAGCCGGATTAGCAATACCAATTCCTTGTCCACCAAGAGTACAACCTCTGGCAATATTAGCGCTTGGTGTACAAACGTAGTTTGTTCTTAATGTTCTTGTGCTTTCTTCTTCATGTTCTTGATACATGTAATCAATAACCGTATTACCTGAATCGTATCTAAGTGAAATTCTTCCTACATAATGTTCTCTGCCATCAAAAGTTCCCCCAACTGGAGCATATAAGTTTTTCGTAAAACCATCTCTTTCGGTTTGAGTGTAAGCAGCTCTGATCGCAAATTTATCATCTAAAGGAACGTTAATAGCGCCTTCGAAAACTTGAAGATCATAATCTCCAGCAGTGAAACCAGCATAACCATCGATATCAGAATCAACAGATGGTCTTTTGGTTACAAGGTTGACAAGACCAGCTGTAGTTCCCCTACCAAACAAAGTACCCTGCGGACCTCTCAGAACTTCAACTCGGTCCATATCAAACATGGTTGCAACATTGGTATTCTCTCCCCAAGGAGATTCATTTATATGTGTGCTTACTGATTGGTCAAAAGAAATACCTGTGGCAAGTCTTCCAATACCTCTGATAGACACCGAGCTACCGCCGAAGTTAGTCTCTGAATAACTTAGATTAGGAACGTTAAGTTGCAAGTCAGTGAATCTCACTGCTTGTCTTAAAGCTAAATCGTCGGCTGATAATGCCGATACAGCAATCGGAACGTCTTGAAGTGATTTTTCTGTTTTTTGAGCGGTTACAATTATCTCCTCAAGCGTATAATCTTCGTTGTCAGACTGAGCGAAAAAGTTTGCGGAAAATAAAAATAATGCGATTAAGAGGTGATGGAAAAATTTCATATGTATCTCCTTAGAAAGTGAAAGTTTTAAGATAATCATCCTTAATGGTTGCGGATTATAAAGATCAAAGAATAAAAGACAATTAAATAATATGAAGACATTACCTAAAGCAAAAAAAGTCAAGAAAGTTTTAAAAAAACACAACGATTCAAGGATTGATAACTATTACTGGCTTAGAGACGATACTAGAAAAAATAAGGAAGTCCTTGACTATTTAAAAACTGAGCGTGCTTATCATGATGATTGGATTAAAACTCAATCAAATATTACTAAAAATTATTTCAAAAAATTAAATGGTTTCATTCCGGCTAAAGATGAGTCTTTAAAAGTTGAAAGAAATGGATTTTTTTATTTTTCAGAATCCTTAAAAATAAATGAATATAGAAAATACTATCGATCAAGGAAAAAAAATTCAAAAAAAGAATTAATTTTAGATATCAACAAGTTAGCTAAAAATAAAAAATTCTATCAAGTTTCAGGAGTCTCTCCATCTAAAGACAATCAATTGTTGGCATACGCAGAAGATATCAATGGGCGCAGAGAATACACAATCAAAGTGAGGCATATAAAAAATGGAAGAAACCTTTCAGATAAAATTTTAGGAACAGACGGACAATTTATTTGGTCTAAAGACTCAAAAAATATTATCTATGTTAAAAGGGATGAAACGACATTAACGAGCAACCAAGTCTTTCTTCATACAATTGGAACCTCTCAAAAAAATGACATACTTTTATTTGAAGAAACTGATCCACAATTTCATTGCAGTTTAGGAATTTCAAGAGATAAAGAATATGGGTTTATTTACTCCAGTCAAACTAATGCAAATGAAGTTCGATTCTTCCCATTAAATAACCCAACAGAATTGAAATTAATTCTTAAGAGAAAGAAAAAACATAAATACTACGCAGATATTTTTGATAATACTTTTTATGTCATGACAAACATGAGTGGTCAGAATAACTTTTCACTTAAATATTCTGATTTATCCGTTTGTCATCAATTTAAAAAATGGAAAACCATCCTCAAAGAAAGTAAAAGAAGATATCTATTGGACTTTGAAATATTCAAAAAACATATCCTTCTTGATGTAAGGGAACACGGTCTTCCTCAAATATTAAAAATAAATTCCAAAAACGGCACCCATGAATACATTGAATTTGATGAGCCTTGTTATGACGTTTCTCTAGCAGGTAATCATGACCCAAAAGCTGACTATTTTTGTTTCGCATATTCATCACTGAATAAACCAGAGACTGTCTACAAGGAATTTTTAGTTTCTGGAAGAAGATCTGTTATTTGGAAGTCAAAAATTAAGTGCAAGACAAAAGGCTTAAAAGTCGAAAGACTTTCACTGAAATCTAGAGATAAGATAAAAATTCCTGCATCTCTTGTTTACAAAGATGATGGCACTCCTTTAGATAAAAAACCCATACTTTTTTACGGATACGGATCGTACGGCCATATTATTGATGCTAATTTCCGTTCCAGCATTTTGCCCTTATTAGAAGAAAACTTTATCTTTGTTTTAGCGCATGTTCGCGGCGGATCCGAAATGGGTAAACATTGGTATGAGAATGGACGTATGCACAAGAAGAAAAATACCTTTTATGACTTTATCGATGTAACTCAAGGGTGTTTAAAAAAAGGTTATGGGGATAAAGATAATGTTTTTGCTATGGGAGGAAGTGCTGGTGGTTTATTGATGGGTGCTGTAGTATCTT
>VMHT01022840.1_pt1 | contig 15974 bp, 31 predicted proteins | sample 4693611 | NCBI WGS metagenome assembly VMHT01 (sample SAMN12280063, study PRJNA550983) | marine metagenome | isolation source: seawater sampled from same location over 5 years 0.02-0.2 micron viral filtrate | place: USA: collected off the coast of southern California halfway between the port... ... | reverse complement strand
TTTTTTGTTTGTCGTTTCGATAAACAATACCTAGCAAAGCCCAGCCATAACCGCAATGGCGCAAAAGTATAGGTTTAAACTTTTTTTCTACCCTAAAGGATAGGCCCTATTATATACTATAATGAGTGGAACAAAAAGAGAACAAACCATGAACAAACCATAAACGAACAAAGCGTAAACAAAGCGTAAACAAAGAACAAATAGGGGGAACCGTTTTCCATGTACCATAGGCACCAAAAGTGCTTTCGGCATTCTGGGGCCATTTCTGGGCCTCTGAGGTGTAACGGCGTCTACTGCATAGCAGGTATGATCTGAGCGCATGCCATACATATTCATAAATTCATATATGTTTGTCCAGACAAATAAGCCATGCAAAAAACGCATAGCAGGTATGCAAAAATAATTGTTGCGCTGGTTCGTGGTTCTGCTATGCTGGTCGTAGAGGGTGAAAAGCCCCACATTGCCAACACACCCAAGGGCCAGATTTTTTAAATCGCAGTCGCAAAACGTGGAAGGATGGGCAATCGAAATTGTGTTGCAAAAATGTCACACCTATACAAAATACCTTGTCAATAGTCCAGAATATCGCTTGACTATACTTAGGTATATAAAAAAGATCAAAATAGTGCTTGACTATACTTTAGACAGGGAAACCTATCCTTTGGTATTATCAAGCGTTCATTGGGATATCTCGTTTGTATAGTGTTGCAAAAATGTCACAGTTGCATAAAAGTCACAGTTGCCAAAATGTCACTGTGGTAAAAAAGTCACTGTGTCATAAAAATAACATATTCACAAATTCGCATATTCATATATTTATATATTCAGATATTAGAATGTGTGGTAAAAATGTCAAACAAACCACAAAATACCCCTACAGTGGAAATAAGGACCCCCACAGTGGAAATTAGGGGTTGACCCCCACAGTGGAAATATGGAATAAAACCCCCACAGTGGAAATAAGGACCCCTACAGTGGAAATATGGAGAAGAAAATGAGAGTTGAAGTTTACTGGAACCTGCGTAAGAATTGTTACTCTGTCCGTGATTGTAAGACAGGCCGTGTAGTAGATCACACCAACAGCCTGTGGATCAGAAACCCTGTGTTTGTCGTGCGACAGGCTGGAAGGGAAAAGGTCCTACGTGACAAACAGAAGAATGTACACGCCTTTGTACGTGGTGAGTTGGGAGAGGGTACACTGTTCCCAAACAAAGAGGGAAGCATAGCAACTTACAATCCATATAAATACTCTACCTTTGTGGACAAAGAAACTAAAAAAGTGCTTTACAATGCTAAGTATGCTATGTTAGAAACAGTTAATAACAAAGGAGTGATAGAATATGTTTGATAAAAGAGCAGGTGGGCCATTTGACTGTGGCGTAAGAACCTACTACTATGGACGCAACGAAAACCCACACTGCTACAGAGGTGGCTGCAATATGAAAGGTCAGTACACAGAAGAATTGACACAACAGGAAATCAAAGAGTTCCACGCTGGATGGGACGATGCACAAGAGATGGGATTTAGAAAGGATTACGATTAATGACTGTAGATAAATGGGATATTGAAGATGTTGTGCAAGAGTACGACTCTAATCTTAACATCACCCTGACCCAACTTGCCAAAAAGTCTGGTTGGGATTACTATGAACTTCTTAAACTTTTGATGACGGAGCAATAAAATGGAACCAACAGTAACACGTATATCAGACAAGCGCCCTACCTTACAGGAAGCACAAGCTATTGTAGAAGGGTTGATTGAATTTGCATTTGACAATGGTTCTATGCAAGTGATAGTAAACGAAGAGGGCTTGTTGATGAACATGCCCATAAACATAGAAGCTAGTCACTTGGTTGGTCATCCTGTTGTGGGTCCAGCCTTAGTCTTGACTGGCAAAGCGATGATGGATTAAAGGAGAGATATAATGATACAAGATAAAACATATAAGGTACAAGTATGGGATCACAACGATGCTGTCGTGTTTGTGTACGAGAATGTTTACAAGAAAGTAAAAAACCCTAAAGACCCAGAAACTAAAATTTACAAGACCCAAAAGAATGTAATTACAGCTATACCTGTTCACTTTGGTTACGGTGAAGATTTAACTAATGAAGATAAGGTTAAATTAGTAGAAAAGGTTGCAAGTTCTTTAGAGGATATGTATAGTTATGACTGTGACGGGCATGAGATTGGTATAAGCTATTATATCAACACCCACCAATACGTAAACGCTTAAGGAGAAACTAATGAACACCCTGCCAATGGAAATAGAATCACACCTCATGGACTTAGGTATTCTTATGCCTAGTTCTATGGAACAACTAGAAGCCACATGCGGTCAGTATAACGAAGAGTACTTCACCGCAGTATTCTCTAAGGGATACTTTAATGACCCCCGTGATAGAAATGGAGAGGTCCCGTGGTAACCAAGAAGCCTAACCCTATGGCTAAAGATTTAAGGCAACCTAAATACAAATTAAGGGTTGTACCTGACAAGAAAAAGCCTATATTAAGTAGGAAGCGTAAACACAAGGAGAACCCCCACGATGGGAATTAATGTAACACACAAAGGCCACATGGGTAATGACTTGACTGTAGTTAATGCAGCCCGTGTCAGTTTCGGTAAGGAGAGTGAGTGGGACTATGAAGAGTCAGATGCTTATAGCTTCAAGCAACACATGAAACTTAAAGATAAGAAGTTAATTCAATACCTAGCCAAACACAAGCACATCAGCCCCTTTGGACATTGCTTTGCAAGCTTCCACATCAAGGCACCAATCTTTGTAGCTAGACAGCTAGTCAAGCATAAGTTTCTTCGTTGGAATGAGATTAGTCGTAGGTATGTAGACACCTCGCCTGAGTTCTATGAGCCTGATTGGAGAGCAAGAGCTAAGGATAAGAAGCAAGGATCAGGGGGTTCAGTGGAAATTAGCCTAGACTCTGAGATGTTGTTCCATGCTACTATGCGTAATGCTTTGACAACTTATGACGGATTACTAGAAGATGGTGTATGCCCAGAGCAAGCCCGTATGGTGCTGCCACAGTCTATGATGACTGAGTGGTATTGGTCAGGTAGCTTGGATGCTTGGGTTGATATGTGTAACCTACGTTGTTCGTCTGACACACAGGCTGAGACAAGAGAGGTAGCCAATCAGATTAGTGTCAAGATGTGGGAGTTATTCCCTGAGTCTTGGGAAGCGTTGAGGGCCAGTAAGTGACCATAGGAGAGTTTATACCCTACATCATAGCACAGTCTGTCGTTCTAGGCAGTATAGCGTTTATACCGTGTTGGGTAATATTCTTAATAGTAATGCAGATAAGGAAAAGTAATGCAAGGAAACATAAAAGGCGCAATTAAGGCATCAGCTATTGTAGCATTTATAATAGCAGGTTTACCCATATTGATTGCCATGACCTATGACGAGTTCCCACGGTACTGTAAGCAAACTATCTTACTACCCTGCGTAGGAATAACAGATGAATAAACGTATACCGACAAAGGGCGGTGATGAGTATGATGCCCTAAGTAAATCACGTAAGTTCTTACGATGGAAATCAGGACAGGTAAAGAAGATAAAACGTGCCTACAATAAAAGGTTCCGTAAGTATAGCAGAAGGATAAACCATGAATAGTGACATAATCAAAATAACAGATATAGAAGAGCATGAGGATGGTAGTGCTACACTACAAGTAGTATGTGACCCTAAGACATTCGCAGCCATCTTTAACGTAGGCTTCATAGCTTTAGTTAGGGCTGGCCTAGAGAAGGGGAAAGAAGATGGGTAGATATGCAGTTCAAATAGAAGTTGAAAGGGGCGAGTATACCTTCGTTAGAAAAGAGAACCCTTGGACATATGACACTGAGGTATGGATCTTTAGTAGTCGTAAGGATGCTGAGAGGGAAGCTAAGAACTGGAATACTGGCGTAGTAGTGGAGTATTTGTAATGTTATTTTATACCGTTCTTGTACTGAGCTACACGCTTAATGGTGACTACCTACAAGCCAAGGTCATCTTCCCTAGTGCTAGGGCTTGTGGTGACGCTCTGCCAGACTATCACGATCATGTGTATGCCATAGATAGGGATGCAATAGGCCAATGCTTGAAGACTGAGGTTATATCATCCTCCATTAAACCTAAAAGGAAACCGTAATGAATGACCAAGAGATAGCGCACAGACTTGCAAGCAGATATAATCCAGAGGACTACGATGATTTATTTCAAGAGGCTATGGTAATTATCCTAGAGGCACGTTTAAGGGGTGTAGAAGATCCCCAAGACCTGTACAGCGTAGGTAAATACAAACTTAATCTGCACTACAATTATCAGGATCGACTTGTACCTATTCCACAAAGGTCTGGCTCAAAAGACCTCAAGGTATCCACATCGTCAGATGCAGAGGTATTTGAGTACACTATGACAACCCCTGACCACTCAGAGGAATATGAACGACAGGACGTATTAAGAAACATGATGAGGGGTGTTGCAAATTTGCCACAGTCGGATCAATTGCTACTTAACGACATCTACTTTAAAGAGATGACACTAAAGCAAATAGGCGAAAAACACGGCATAAGTAAGCAAGCGTTGCATAAAAAGCACAGTAGAATATTAAAAACACTGTCCAAAGTTGACGATAAGTAAAAAAAGTCACTATATACTATAGTAAAACTAAAGGAGAAAGTATTGTCTAATATATCACACCAACCTTGTCCGTTTGTAGATTGTGGGTCGTCGGATGCTTTCAAATGGTGGGGTGACGATGGAAATGGTTACTGTCACTCTTGCGGTGGTAACTACCCAAAGGACAACGGTCAAATATTTAACTGGGCAAAGGAGAGATACCCTACAATGGAAAAAGATGGTTTTGATAGTTTAAGATCTATGGTGTCGTCACCTAAGCAACCATTGTCGGAGAAGTCTTACAAGGGAATGCGAGGCATTACTGCAAAGACTATGGAAGAGTTTGGTGTTATGTCAGATGATCTCACACAAGAGTATACTTACCCCTCTGGTGGGAAAAAGGTACGTATGATTGCAGACAAGAAGTTCTACACCAAGGATAACTTTAAAGGTGATGAACTGTTTGGTATGAACCTGTTCCCTGCTGGTTGTTCTAAGTTTGTGACAATTACTGAGGGAGAGTTAGATGCTATGTCGGCTCATCAGATGCTTAAGAGCCAGTACACTAATCCTGTTGTGTCTCTACCCTCTGCTACCCCATCGAAGAAATTATGGGAAAACTGCAAAGAGTGGTTGGATAGCTTTGAGAAGATTATTTTATCTGTCGATAAAGATGAAGCTGGTAATGCTGTAGCTGATCGTATGGCACGACTTTTCCCTAACAGGGTGTACCGTGTGGATCATGGTAAGTACAAGGACGCCAACGATTTCTTACAAGCCAGCAAGAACAATGATTTCAAGAACGCTTGGTGGAAACCTATTAAGCATACGCCAGAGAATATTCTAAATACCTCTGACCAGTTCTTAAAACTCTACGACGAAACACCAGAGCATGTCTTTGTGCCAACGGGAATACAAGCGCTTGACGATAAGGTCTTAGGTCTTATGCAGGGTCACTTCACTGTATTTAAGGCCCCCACAGGAATTGGTAAGACTGAGATGATGCGTTACCTAGAGTACAACTGCATTCAGCAAGGCATACCTATCGCAACTTGGCACCTAGAGGAAACAAAGCTACGGTCACTCTTAGGTCTTGCCAGTTACGAGTTGAAGGACAATGTAACCCGCCGTGACTTAATCGAAGAGAAGGGTTTACAGCAAAAGGTACGGGATGCCATTGTAAACCTCACAAAGGACGAATTGCTATATCAATTCTACCTAAGTGATGGGCAGGGTGCAGACGAACTCTGTGACCAGATACGGTTCTTTAGTCAGGCTTGTGATTGTAAATTTGTATTCTTTGAGCCTATTCAAGATGTCGTCGTAAACTCGTCAGAGGATGGCAAGGAGAGTATGCTGGCAGACCTGTCTATAAGGCTGTCTAAACTAGCAGCAGAGCTAAACATAGGCATTGTTACTATCGCACACACAAACGAGAATGGTGACCCAAAGTATTGTAAAATGATTGGGCAACGTGCATCTGTAATTATAGACTTGCACAGGGATAAAGAAGCTGATACACTAGAGGAACGAAACACGATGTATATAAACGTGCAAAAGAACCGACCTTGTTCAGAGGAAGGTAATGCTGGGATGATGAAATTCAACCTAGATACGTTTATGCTAAGAGAGGTAATATAATAGAGGTTGTATTTAAACATAAAATAGATAAGAATCTTAGCTTAATTATCTTCGCAGATGGTAGGGTGGTTTTTGATTACCTAAGTCAGCATAAAACGACTGTTATGCCTAAAAAAGTAGTAAAAGAGATAAAGGAAGTATTATGCCAGTATTTGACATAGAAACAGACGGACTAAACCCAACAAAGATCCACGTAGTATCTTGGATGGATGACAATGGTGTGGTTCAGCATACACACGACTATGTGGCTATGCGTATCTTTCTTGAGGAAGCGCCCACACTGATAGGGCATAACATTGTGCGGTATGACATCCCCGCAGTGGAAAAGATCTTGGGTGTAAAGATTAGTGCAAAGATAGTGGACACTCTGGCATTATCTTGGTATCTCAACTTCAACCGTGGATCACATGGCCTTGAGGGTTACGGAGAAGACTACGGAGTGCCTAAACCTAAGATTACTGATTGGTCAAGCCTGACGCCAGAAGAGTACGCCCACAGGTGTAATGAGGATGTTAAGATTAACGACAGACTGTGGCGTGACTTGGAAATAAAACTAAACAAGTTGTATCCTGACCACGATGACAAGTGGCGGCTGATTGACTATCTCACATTTAAGCTACAGTGTGCGGCAGAGCAAGAGGCCCTACAGTGGAAATTAGATGTAGATAAAGCCAAAGGTCATGTGGTAGAGTGGGAACAGTCTAAGCTAGAGAAGACAGAAGCTCTGGCAGATGTTATGCCACCAGTACATAAGTATGTTATGCGTAACAGGCCAAAGGTTTACTTCAAGGGTGACGGTAGTTTGTCAGCTAACGGGGCTAAGTGGGAACAGTTGTGTAAAGACCACAAGGCACCCACAACTACACAAAACCTAAAGGTCAAGGTAGGTGAGGAACGTGCCAACCCTAGCTCAGTGCAGCAAGTAAAAGAGTGGTTATTTATGCTGGGATGGAAACCTAGAACATTCAAGTATATAAGGGAAGATGATGGCTCCACAAGGAAACTGGAACAAATACGGAAAGACGGAGAACTCTGTGAGTCCGTTAGAGAGTTGGCTGCTATCGAACCAGCTATTGGTTTGCTTGATGGCCTCACTGTTCTTAGCCATCGTATATCTGTTCTTAAAGGCATGGTTGACTCAGAGCGTGATGGATACGTGCAAGCAAGTGTGGCAGGGTTCACTAATACTCTCAGGTTCCGACATGCAAGACCTCTTGTCAACTTGCCATCAGTGGATAAGCCCTACGGAGAAGAGATAAGAGGGTGCCTAACTGCACCAGAGGGATACACCCTATGCGGGGCAGATATGACTAGCCTAGAGGACACTACAAAGCGCCACTACATGAAACCCCTAGATCCAGACTATGTTGAAGAAATGTCTAAGGGTGGGTTTGACCCGCACCTTGACCTTGCCAAACATGCTGGTGTCGTAACACAAGATGATATCGACAAACATAACTCTGGCGAGCGTAGTCTAAAGGCCCTACGTAAGAATTACAAAGTAGTGAACTACAGCGCCACATACGGCGTAGGTAAGCAAACCTTGTCCAGAAACACTGGCATGTCTGAGAGCGAAGCACAGACGCTCTTAGATGCCTTCTGGTCACGTAACTGGTCTGTGGAGAAAGTGAGTAAAGATGTCCGTACAAGAGAGCTATTTGGTCATATGTGGCTTTATAATCCTGTCTCTAAGTTTTGGTATTCACTAAGATCCGACAAGGATAAATTCAGCACCTTAAACCAAGGAACGGGTGTATACTGCTTTGATAGTTGGGTTAGGTTGTGTCGATCCAAGGGAATCAAAACTATAGGTCAATTTCACGACGAGATTATAGCATTAGTAGGAGAGGGGGATGAAATAGAGACAAAGATAAACATGGAATATTCTATACAAGAGTTGAATGCAGAGTTGAACCTTAACGTACCTTTAGGTATAGATGCACAATTTGGTAACAGTTATGCAAGTATACATTAAATTTTTTTACTAAGGTTGACAAACTCAAAAAAAAGTTACTATATATATATACCAGTGTAAATGAGAGGACCCGATATGGCAAGATACACAATGGAAATGGTACTAGAGTGGGCAAAAGTTTTTCCTGAGAACGCAGACATGGGTGATCCAGATGGCGTACAGTGGAAACAGAATATTGCTAAAAAAGGTGGACAGTACGTTGTAAACGCATTCTTCACAGATCAGTCACAAATTGATAAGTTGATTGACGAAGGGCTTCAAGAAAAGGTTTTAGGTAATGATCGTATTCTTGAAGGTAATACTGAGTTTGGTATTGGAAAGTACATTAAACTAAAACGTGGAGTACCAGATGATATTCGTGATTGGTTAGATCCCGTAACTAAAGACAAGGCTAACTTAGGTGGTCCAGTTAAAGTAGTAGACCTACGGAACGGACGGGAAAATGTACGTTCTTGGTCTTTTGAGAATGACGGTGAATTGGGTAACGGTACAAAAGCTATGGTACAGTTTGATACATACTCCAGTGGAAATGGAATCCGACTAAATGGTATTGCTGTTACTGAGTTGTCAGTATGGGAAGGCGGTCCATCAGAGCATGACGAACTGTTCATGGTGGCATAAATGAGAGTAGTCAGTACGTTCTACATGGATAAAGAAGAAGATGGGTATGAGGGTGTGATTACGTATGAGCGTGATGATGTAAATGATATCTACACTCTGTTACAATATTATGGAGATCAAACCCGTGGCATTGGTTTCACTTACGTAGAAGACATAGCGGCTTCTAACACAGATGGCACAATGACATGGGGCGAGAAGATCTAATGCAGTGGAGTAAGGCCTTAGTCGATGGTGATATATTTGCCTATCGTGCAGCCTTTGCTACAGAGGATAAGACTGAGAAAGAAGCTACCGTAACTATAGATGGCTTGCTACAGGATTCATTAGAGTATTGCCTTGGGTGGCCTAATTACCCAGAGGACTACGAAATATTTCTAACCTGTAGCGGCTATCAGTTTCGACATGACATTGCTAAAACACACGTATACAAGGGAAACAGAAAGAAGGCTGAGAAGCCTAAACACCTACCCGTCATACGTGAGCATATGGAAGAGTACTGGGGTGCTACAGTAAGCGTAGAGGAAGAAGCAGACGATCTTATAGCAAAGGCAGCTACAAAAAATAACTTTGATTGCGTAGTTGTTTCTGTCGATAAGGATATGTTGCAGATACCTTGCTGGCACTACAATCCATTTAAGAATGTTGTAACTAAGGTAGAGCCTTTCGAGGGAATTAAGTTTTTCTACACGCAAATACTGACTGGAGATAGTGCAGACAATATACATGGCCTTTACCAAGTAGGACCTAAAAGAGCATCCAATATGCTCGACGGTCTTGAATCTGAACAAGATATGTGGGAAGCAGTGTTAGATGCCTATGATGGTGCCGTAGATCGTGTACTAGAAAATGCTAGACTTCTGTGGCTAAGGAGATATGAGGGGGAGATATGGCAACCGCCAGACAAGCGATAAAACATGGCTGGAGATCTGGTTTAGAAGAGAGAGTGTCTAAAGAGTTAGATGAGGGTGGGGTTAAGTACGAATACGAAACCTTGAAGATTAAATATGAGGTTAATGAAATACGTACCTACACCCCAGACTTCATACTACCAAACGGAATTATAGTCGAAACAAAAGGAAGGTTTGTCGCAGCAGATAGAAAGAAGCACCTGCTTATACAACGTCAGTTTGACCATGATATAAGGTTTGTTTTTCAGAATGCTAAAGCAAAACTATTTAAAGGTGCTAAATCAACTTATGCTGATTGGTGTGACAAAAATAATTTCTTATGGGCGCAAGGTTCTATACCAGAGGAATGGTTATGATGATAGCGGATTATATACAGGTTTATGATGTGCTAAGTGAAGAAGAAGATATAGAGAAGTTAAGGGTTATGGCTAAGTATCTATTAGTGGGTCGGGCCATGAATGATAGTAATGTGTCAGAAGAAGAGGCTATAGCTTTGGCTGAGTATTCTTCTATAGACATAGGAATGATAAACGAGGAGATAGTAATACATTGATGTACTCAGCGAAAGATATGAAAGATATGATTGACATGTACTCACAGTTTGTAGAGGACAAGATGCTTACAAAAGGGCGTGAGCGGTTAATTGAAAATGCACTAGGTCTTACTGGCGAAGCTGGTGAGGTATCAGAGAAGATCAAGAAATTGTTTCGTGATAAGCGAATTGATGACGATGCGGTCTTGAAAGAGCTAGGAGATGTACTATTTTATACAGTAGCACTATCCAATATCTTTGGTGGCAGTTTGATTAAGATTATCGAATTGAACATGGAGAAGTTGAATGATCGTGTAAAGAATGGTACACTACAAGGATCAGGAGATAATCGGTGAGTGACCTATTACCAGCGGCAAGTATATTGTCGTTTCTTATATTAGGTTTTATATGGATTATAATTAGTGAGAACAACAAAAAATGAGTAAGAAGAAATCAGGCATGTCGTGGTTCTGGCGTTACATGAACTACCTTGCGACATGGCGAAGTCACCGACTAGCAATTAAACAATTAAATCAGTTGACCGACAAAGAATTAAAAGATATTGGTATATCTAGGTCAAACATTGATCGAATGGTCTGGTTAGAAGAAGATAAAACTATGAGAGCGAGAGGAAAAGAACAAGAATGAACAATATGCTCCCCACCCCATACCAAAACTTTATTGCACTTTCACGTTATGCACGTTGGAAGGGTGATGCAAGAGAAACATGGTCAGAGACTGTGAGTCGTTACATAGACAGTGTAGTCAAGCCGAAGGCTGGTGATGACACATACACCAAGAACATAGAACAGGCTATCTTAAACTTAGAGGTAATGCCTTCTATGCGAGCTATGATGACTGCTGGCAAGGCTTTAGATCGTGACAATACAGCAGGGTATAACTGTTCTTACCTGCCTGTAGATGACCCTAAGAGCTTCGATGAAGCTATGTTTATTCTCTTGTGTGGTACAGGGGTGGGGTTCAGTGTTGAACGTCAGTTCATTTCTAAACTCCCAGAGGTTCCTGAGTTATTTGTTAGCGACACAATTATTCACGTTAAGGACAGTAAAGAGGGCTGGGCCAAAGGCTTCCGTCAACTATTAGCTTTGTTATGGGCAGGGGAAATCCCTAAGTGGGATGTATCTAAGATCCGACCTGCCGGAGCAAGGTTAAAAACATTTGGTGGTAGAGCTAGTGGTCCAGCACCTCTGGTTGAGCTATTCAACTTCGCTGTACAGACATTCAAAGCAGCACAAGGACGTAAGCTGTCTAGTATCGAGTGTCACGATCTTATGTGCTTTATTGGTCAAGTAGTAGTTGTTGGCGGTGTACGCCGTAGTGCTATGATTAGTTTGTCTAACCTGTCAGATGATCGTATGCGTCACGCTAAGTCAGGGCAGTGGTGGGAAACTGCTGGTCATCGGGCCTTAGCTAACAACAGTGTCAGCTACACAGAGAAGCCTGACATGGAGACATTCATGCGTGAGTGGACTGCCCTTGTGGAGTCTAAGTCTGGTGAGCGTGGCGTGTTTAATCGACAGGCAAGTAAGATACAAGCAGCTAAGAATGGACGCAGGGATGCAAATTATGAGTTCGGAACTAACCCGTGCAGCGAAATTATACTTAGGCCGTATCAGTTCTGCAACCTTACAGAAGTTGTTGTACGTGCTACGGATACCATTGAAGATTTGGAACGCAAAGTCCGTATGGCAACTATTTTGGGAACTATCCAATCAACCTTCACCAAGTTTCCGTATTTGCGAAAGGTGTGGACTACCAACACAGAAGAGGAGCGTTTGCTTGGTGTGTCACTCACAGGGATAATGGATAATGTTCTTATGACAAGTAAGAATGTTGGGCTAGCTAAAACCCTAGAGCATTTAAAGAGTGTTGCAGTTAAGACAAACAAGGAATGGGCAGAACGTCTTAATATTCCTGTGGCGGCTGCTATTACGTGCGTGAAACCATCGGGTACAGTTTCTCAGTTGGTAGATAGTGCTAGTGGTATTCATGCCCGTCACAGTCCATACTACATCCGTACAGTACGTGGTGACAACAAAGACCCACTTACTAACTTCCTAAAGGATCAGGGAGTGCCTAGTGAGCCTTGTGCAATGAAACCAGACACAACGACAGTGTTTAGTTTCCCTGTGCAGTCACCCTCTGGGTCTATTACACGCAACGACATGACAGCTATTGAACAGCTAGAAATGTGGCTTATGTACCAGAGGCATTGGTGTGAGCATAAACCAAGCGTGACTATCTCAGTGCGGGATGAAGAATGGATGGAAGTAGGTGCATTTGTGTATAAGTACTTTGATGAAATGAGTGGTGTATCTTTCTTGCCACACTCAGATCACACTTACCAGCAAGCACCTTATCAGGAAACCTTTAAGGATAAACCTGTTGTTGGATATAGATACGAAGATGGTGAAGAGTATGTAGTAACCCCAAGCTATGAGGGCTTACTTGCTCAGATGCCGACAGACATTGACTGGACAAAGTTGTCAGACTACGAAAAAGAAGACAATACCTCTGGTATGCAAACAATGGCATGTACTGGTGACGTATGTGAGATGGTGGACATAACATGACAGTAAGAAAGAAGTTTAGCAGGGCTTTATACGAAGCTTATGATGGCCCTGCAAAAGAAGCACTTGTGTCCCTGCTAGAAAGCAGGGGCCATACCATAGTAAATACAGAAGAGAACTACTACGTTGATGTCGTGTCTCAGAAGGGTGGATACACCTATTTTAACGAGGCAGAGGTTAAGGTAGCTTGGGATGGGGATTGGCCTGTTACTTGGAAGGATATACGCATTCCTGAGAGGAAACAAAGGCTGTTAGACAAGCATGGGTCTGAGAACGGTGTACTAAACTTCTACGTCTTCCGTAAAGACATGAAGCAAGCATGGCGTATCAAGGACACTCTACTTACTAAAGAGAGTCTAGGTGGAGCTAAGGGAAGATACATACGGAAGAATGAGTTATTTTTTCATATACCATACACATCAGCGGAATTAGTAAAGACCGTCTGACAAAAAAGGAGAAACCTATGTGGGTTCTAGTAGTAATTCTAATGCATGAAGGAAATATCAAAGTAAATTCTTTTAATGGAGTATTTATGGAGAAGGCATCTTGTGTCCAACTTGGTAATAGAATGGAAAAAGAATTGATGAAAACTAGGCCCACACCCGAATCTATTGCAAAAAGCTATTGCTTTCAGGTTCCAGAGAGTGCATAATACGGTTTATGAAAGGAGAGCTATATGGCTAAGTGGGATTTAAGTAGACTAAATCAGGTAGGGCATGACCCTGTTGAGAAGCCTGTACACTACAATCAAGCAGGTATAGAGTGCATTGACGCTATAGAGGCTATGACAGAAAATATGTCAGGCAGTATAGCACCACACGCAGCTAATGTGTTGAAATACATGTGGCGTTGTGAGTACAAGAACGGACTAGAGGATATAGACAAAGCAATTTGGTATCTTAATAGACTACGCAAACGATGGATGGAGACACATAAATAATGCAAATTACACTCTTTGAGGGTATTATAGTTGTAAACCTAATTATATCAGCAGGGTTGGCATATAAGTTTGGACAGATCAAAGGAGAGATAGATACTCTGTACGAAGGTCTGGCTATGGTTATGACGCACCTTGAACTAGCACCACCAGAAATGAACCCCCCAGAAGAATAAAAAAAGCCCCTCTAGGAATTAACCTAGGGGGGTTATTTAGTTTTATAAGGTAGTCTTTTTGTTGTTATTACTTACCGAAGAATTTAGATACTGATCTGATTCCTATGGATGCTGATACGATCCCCCCAAGGGAATACTGATACCATGTCGGCATAGTCTCAAGTGCTGCAAACCCAGCTTGCACTATAGCATTACCCCAATCACCACAAAAGGCTAGTATCAGGGGAATACTGAACAGTAGGGTTATCCACTCATCTTTCCAGCTATTCTGTGTAGCCTGTATAGCAGCTAGATCCCAGTCTATCTCACCTGTAAGCTGTTTCTTCTTGATCTCAGCCTCAGTTAGTTTGATCTGTGTCTTACTGTCGATTACACTTGTAGCTAGACCAACTACACTACTTAATATTTGTCCTATCATTTGCTTTCATTCCCTAACCAAACTGCGAAGGCTCCTGTTAATGCCCCAGTTACAGTTGCTGTAAGTGCAGTTGCCTGTGATGTCATAGCCTCTGGTGGTAACGACATAAACCACTCAATCACTCTAATATACATACCAGTCATAACTAACATCATTAGTCGTGGCAGTAGTTTCCAAGCTAGTATAGTTTCCATATCAAACCTCTACGTCTAGTATTCTACCTACTTCTATAGGTGCTACAATTCTACCATTGGGGCTGTAAGCTATCTCAGCCATACTTCTTTGTATGTTTAAGAGTTCTTCAGCCTTCTCTTGCCAGTACTTGTCAAGTCTTATGGTAACTTCACTACGAGTAGCTGGCTCTACAACCTTTGGCTTATCAGCGCTAGTCTTAGCTGGGGGAGTGGGTGGTGTAGTCACTGTAGTAGCTGTAAACTCAGGCACCTGATACATCTGAAATGGTAAAGTACCTTTAGCCTCTAAACCCATTATAACATCCCCTTTGATGACATTATCAGAAGTACAGCTATACCTGTTATAATAGACAACACAGTTAATGTACCCCCAATAACAACTACCTTCTCTACCACCTCTTGCTTACGGAGTTTAGCAGCAGCTTCTTTCTCTTTACGTTCCCTACGTGTTCTAGCTCTGATCTCCTGTAGCTCACCCCAAGCGGAGTAACCCCTAGTAGATATCACAATGGCTCTGAGTTCTTCTTCAGCATCCTTAGCCTTCTGTAGTTTCACGAAAGTCTCCATACTGTTCTCATCATCACCTGAGAAGAGACTATTCTTCTTTTTATTGTGGTTGTTCCTTAGTTCATCTACACCATCAAAGAACTCACCAATTTGTTTAGTAACTGAGACAAGCTCTTTACCCGCACTGACAGCACTCTTGACAGCAGCCAAAGCTGTAAATGGATCTATCATCCTGCACCCCTACAGTGGAAATTAAGACTACCCCCTACAGTGGAAATTAGCCTTAACTCCATTCACCTTCAAACTCATGGGCTGCATCAAAAGTATCGAAACTTACTTCCTCAAGTGAAGGTCTTGAAGAAGTACTCTTGTGAACAACCCGACAAAGAATAAACCACTTGTCACCAACTTGCATTGGGCCTTTGATTATTTCTACTAAGTGATAACTATTCATTAGCCATCTTTTCTACTGACTGTCGGATTGCTTTAATATTTTCGTCTATACGGGCCATAGATACTGCTTGTCTTTGTGTAGCATCTTCTACGATAGATAGTCTGGATTGTAGACGCATGATCTCTTCACCGTTACGTTCAATGTCTGACATCATCATAGAGACAGTCCACACTATAGCTGCTGCTTGAGCTATAAGACCAAAGATAAGGGTTATAGGTACACTCCTAGAGAGGTGCCAATTATCTTCTTCTCTACTCATGCTGGGTAGACTTTACGATCAAGTTCAAAGTGAGGGGCATCATAGAAGCTCTTCCAGTCACCACCCCATACGATGGAAATGTCAAGCTCTTCTGCTGCATCCTTCATGGCTTCAGCCATAGTTTCAAACCTATCTAA
>VMHT01114292.1_pt1 | contig 15979 bp, 21 predicted proteins | sample 4693611 | NCBI WGS metagenome assembly VMHT01 (sample SAMN12280063, study PRJNA550983) | marine metagenome | isolation source: seawater sampled from same location over 5 years 0.02-0.2 micron viral filtrate | place: USA: collected off the coast of southern California halfway between the port... ... | reverse complement strand
GGCGCAGGGTAAGCTATACGAGCCTGAGCTAAGAGATTACGGCGTTACTGTAGAGCTAACGCTGTCTGCGGTTAATGAGAAAGAGGCTGCACTACTTGCACAGTCTTTGCTAGAACGTGCCAATAGGCTATCAAAAATAATCTACGACATAGAGAGAGTAGTTGAGCTATGAAAAACAAACCATGCAACACTTGTGGTACACTTAAGCGCATAGATTTAATGGTGAAAAACAATGGGGCGCTACAATGCGCTTCGTGCTATACAGGCAAACAGCTAACCCATAAGGAAAGAAAGCAATGATCTATAGACTACGCAAAGAAAAAACCCGCTATGGCCTCACTAGAGGCCGCTGCTACACTGGCCTGCATATTGGCTTGCGATCATGGTACATACCACATGACAGGAAGCTATCAGGTTTAAAGATTAATGATTGGCACGGGCTAACTGAGGTTACCAAATGAGCACAACATATTGGGAAGATGACATAACAGATGACCACGAGCCGGACCCTGAGCAAGATAGGCGAGACATGATTGTAAATACACTGGGCGAGTATAGGCTCAACGTAATGGCCGTTAGCGAGATGTTAGCCATGTGTAGTGCATACCTACATGATGACCTAGAAAGTCGCTCTACCGACGATTTAGAGGGCTTGTACGCGCAATTAGTAGGCAATGAGTCACAGGAGGTACACTGACATGCGCTGCAAGGCATGTAATGCGCTTATGGAGGACACAGACAAGCAAGACTTGTGCCATCCTTGCAATGTGGAGTCTCTTAAGGCTAGATTCCCAGACCAAAGAGTGCAAGACAATGATGTCCAAGAATTGTATAACAAACTAAAAGAGGTAAGGAGGTTGACAGAAGGAAGATAATGCTATACTGGTACTCTAAAGAGAACAAAGGTAATCATTATGTTAATCATTATGATATATCCTAAGTTCTCTTTAGTAAACTTAAGTAAACTTTAGAGGTAGATAACATGGCAGTAGTAAGTGGAAAAGCAGCGTTTGCTCACTTGGACAGCACAGAGGTGTATAACGGACAGGATACAGGGCGGTATACCCTAACTGTTACCTTGGACGATGAGAATGCACAAATGCTATCAGAGCAAGGTGTAAAGCTACGAGACTATGAAGGAAGCAAACAACGAAAGTTTGCTAGTAAGTTTAACGTCAAGGTGATTGACGCTAACGATCAACCCTTCGTCGGCAACATACCACGAGGGTCCGTGGTGCGTCTTAGCTACAAGACAGGCACTCCACACCCTGTACACGGTACACCAACCTACCTGAATGCTATTAGGGTGGTAGAGGTAGCCGAAGACAGCAGTGGGATAGATGCAGACCTATAAGCATCAAAAGGATGATCCCTTTGTAAGGCATGAGCCGTGCCCTAAGTGCGGCTCTAGGGATGCACTGGCCCGCTATAGCAGCGGGTCGGCGCATTGCTTTGCAGCAGGGTGTAACCATCACGAATACTCAAATGGCAATGTAGTTACGCTACAGCCCCAACCAAGGAGGCCATTGGAAGACATGACAGCATCAGGGGTCATAGCAGCTATCCCCGACAGGAGACTTAGCCAAGAGACTTGTAGAAAGTACAATGTCATGGTGGAGTACAATGCTGCCGGTGAGATAGCAAAACACATATACCCATACTACAGCAATGACACTGACGAAATAAAAGCCACCAAGGTCCGTCATGTGAAGGCTAAAGACTTTCACGTTACAGGCGACATGGCAACCAATGTGGGCCTATTTGGTCAGCAGACTTGCAAGGGTAAGGGTAAGTACATAACCATCACAGAGGGCGAGGTAGACGCTCTGAGCGTGTCTGAGATGTTTGAGCGCAAGTGGGATGTAGTCTCATTGCGCAATGGTGCATCATCAGCAGCCAAGGAGATAAAGGAGAACCTAGACTTTCTTGAAGGCTACGATAACGTGGTGGTCTGTTTTGACACTGACAAGGCAGGGCAACAGGCCGTAGATGACATAAAAGACTTGTTCTCACCAAGCAAGCTAAAGATAGTCAAGCTACCCTTGAAGGACGCTAACGAGATGTTAGTAGCTAACAAGGTTAGAGACTTTACTAGTGCATGGTGGAATGCCAAGGTCTATCAACCTGACGGTATCATTCAGGGTAGCGACACATGGGAAGCCTTGACAAACAAAATCAAGGTTAAGTCAATACCGTACCCTTGGCAGGGATTGAATGTCTACACCAAAGGCTTTAGACCATATGAGCTAGTGACGATAACGTCAGGGTCAGGCATGGGCAAAAGTCAGATGGTGCGGGAGCTAGAGCACTACCTGTTGAATGCTACTGAGGACAACATTGGAATCCTAGCATTGGAGGAAGATGTAGCGAGGACAGCACTGGGAATCATGTCAGTACACGCTGACTGCCCACTACACCTTGAGGAAGACCTTGATACTGACATGGTGTTCCCTATCTGGGAGGAAACCCTTGGCACAGGCAGGTACTACTTGTTTGACCATTGGGGTAGCACCAGTGAGGACAACCTGTTAGCTAGGGTCAGGTACATGGCTAAGGCACTGGACTGCAAGTGGATCATCCTAGACCACCTGTCCATCGTAGTATCCGCACAGGACAACGCTGATGAGCGCAAGGCTATTGATGCCATCATGACCAAGCTACGGTCCTTGGTGCAGGAGCTAGGCGTAGGCTTATTCCTTGTGTCACACCTAAAGCGTACCCAAGGCAAAGCACATGAGGACGGTGGGCAGATTAGCCTAAGTGAACTAAGAGGCTCACAGGCTATCGCTCAGCTATCCGACATGGTGATCGGCTTGGAACGTGACCAACAGGACGATAACCCTGAGAGGCGTAACACTACTACAGTGCGTGTACTCAAGAATCGTTACTCAGGCTTGACAGGGGCGTGTTGCTACCTAAAGTACGATAACTTTACTGGTAGAATGTCAGAGACTAGCAAGCCAAAGGAGGACGCAGTCAATGAGCTATAAGCCCATGTTCCTTGACATAGAGACCAATGGCCTTGACCCTGATACCATATGGGTAGCAGTGACTATGCAGGCTGGTGAGATACAGGAGCACTATGACCGTGACAGCCTCTCTCAGGCTCTCTCAGGAGGAGACTTCCCAGTAGTAGGGCATAACCTGATAGGCTTTGACCTACCAGTGCTGGACAAGCTATGGGGCATCACAGTGGACAAGCGTAGAGTCAGGGACACCTTGGTGTTATCAAGGCTTGCTAACCCACAGCGTGAAGGAGGCCACAGATTAGCTAACTGGGGTGGCAAAGGCGACCATGATGATTGGTCCTGCCTGTCAAGAGAAATGGTGGACTACTGTGCCCAAGATGTCCGTGTGACAGCGAAGGCATACAACAAGCTAAAGATAGAGCTACGTAAGTTTAAGCAAGAGTCTATTGACCTTGAGCATGAAGTACAGTGGATTATGCAGCAGCAAATACGCAATGGATGGCTACTGGACCTGAGACATGCTATGGACTTACTGGCTACTTTGAAGGAGCGCAAGCTAGTAGTAGAGGATGAAGTACATAAGGTATTCAAACCTAAGTGGGTGGACGTTAAACAGGTAGTGCCAAGGACCAAGAAGAACGGCAGCCTGTCTAAGGTAGGACTCACTGACGATGAGTACCAGAAGGTACAGCAGTCAGGGGATAGGTCACCCTTTATGCGTAGAGCCTTGAAGCCATTTAACCTTGGGTCTAGGCAGCAGATAGGCGAGTACCTAAAAGACTTTGGATGGGAGCCTTGCAAGCTAACACCCACAGGCCAGCCAATGGTAGATGAAGCAGTACTGTCTACCGTCAAGGACATACCACAGGCAGCGTTGATAGCTGAGTACCTGATGCTACAGAAACGTGTAGCACAAGTGCAGTCATGGGTAGATGAAGCTGACCCAGACACAGACAGAGTACACGGCTATGTCAACACCAATGGTGCTGTCACTGGCAGGATGACGCACTCTAAACCTAACTTAGCTCAAGTACCAGCAGGCTACTCACCGTATGGCAAAGAATGCCGACAGTGTTGGGTTGCTAGGGACGGCTATAAACTTGTAGGGTTTGACGCTAGTGGCTTAGAGCTACGTATGTTGGCCCACTATATGAACGATGAGGACTATACTAATGAAGTCATTAACGGAGACATCCACACTGCTAACCAGCACCTTGCGGGGCTTGAATCAAGAGATTCAGCAAAGACTTTCATCTACGCACTCCTGTACGGCGCTGGAGATGAAAAACTTGGTACGGTGGCAGGAGGAGGCGCAAGTGCTGGTAAACGTCTTAGAAAACGATTTATGCATAATCTCCCAGCATACGCGACTCTTAAAACAGGAACTACAACAGAAGCAGCCCAAGGTTACATCTGTGGCTTAGACGGCAGGCATCTACACATTAGGTCAGAACACGCAGCCTTGAATACCTTACTCCAAAGTGCGGGTGCAATTGTAATGAAAAAAGCCTTGTGCTTGTTACAAGAGTATGCTATACTATGGGGGTTAGATTATTACTTTGTAGGAAATATCCATGATGAAGTACAAGCAGAAGTTAGAGAAGACCAAGCAGACAAGTACGGGAGACTCGCAGTCTCCTGTTTGGAGGCAGCAGGAATTAAACTTGGACTCAACTGTAAGCTCACAGGAGAGTACAAAGTTGGAAGTAGTTGGGCAGAGACTCACTAAGGAGTGTATTGATTGTGGTGTAAGTTTAACCTTAAATGAAAACTGGCATGCCTCCTTTAAAAAAGTTAGCATGTTCGTTTGTATTTCTTGTAAAAAAAAGAGAAACGAACAAAGGATGTATGTCAATGGTAAATATATACCTTCCAAACATCCTTTGTACAAACCCGGAAATTACAAGTCCTTTGGTGATGCAGCCTTTGAGTCCTTAGATAACTACAAGACTGCGAAGCAAGGACAGGTTTACATCCTGTACAGCCCTGCTTACCCTAGCTGGGTTAAGATAGGAATGGCAGTGGACGCAGAGGACAGGCTAAAGCAATTCCAGACAGGTAGCCCATACAGGGACTACATCTTGATAAAGGCTTATGACACTGACGATAGGCGTAAAGCAGAGAGTGAGGTACATGAGTTACTAAGGAAAACACACGGTAACAAGAATGAATGGTTTGTAATAGCTGCTCCAGTAGCTAAAGAAATACTAGATGGATACTTCAATGAAGACAACTAACACACTAATAGATGACATATACGATCTTGTTAAGTTTAAGTCACCTGACAGGTCAGTGGACGCTGAGAAGATTATAGATGACTTTGGTGAAGCATGTAAAGACCTTATGCGTAAGGAGTTTACCAACCGTGGTAGCTTTGATGCACGTAAGCTACGCATGTCCAACATTGGTAAGACCGATAGATTCCTGTGGAACCACTACAACAATGTAGGGCCAAAGGAGAAGATGCAGCCACATACGCTTGTTAAGTTTATGTACGGGCATCTGATTGAGGAAATGTTGCTACTGTTTGTACGCCTAGCTGGGCACACAGTAACACATGAGCAAGCACAGGCAACAGTGGAAGGTATCTCAGGTAGCATGGACTGTAAAATTGATGGTGTAGTGACTGACGTTAAGTCTGCCAGTACCTATGGCTTCAAGAAGTTCAAAGATGCTACACTTGCATTTGATGACCCATTTGGGTACATAGATCAAATCAAAGGATACGCTAAGTCTGAGGGTGAGACAAAGGTAGGCTGGCTGGCTATGGACAAAGCCAACGGCCACCTAACTTACCTAAAGTATGACCTAGAGGACACCCAAGCGCCTGTTTACGAGGTTCTAAGTAAAGACATTACAGAGCGTATCATACACGTAAAGGAGATGGTACAGAAAAAGGAGCCACCAGAGCTATGTCACAAGACAGTGCCAGACGGCAAGTCTGGTAACATGAAGCTGGCTATGGGCTGCTCTTACTGTCACTTTAAACATGCTTGTTACCCAGACCTACGTACCTTCCTATACTCTACAGGGCCACGTTACTTAACGGAGGTGGCTAATGAGCCTAAAGTCCAAGAGATTACGTAAGGCTAGTATCTACAGGTCAGGGCTTGAGAAGAAGTTTGCACAGTCTGTACCTAAAAACAGATACCTCTATGAGCCATATGATGTACCATACGTGATGCACAGGAAGTACAAACCAGACTTTGTGGACAAGAAGACAGGCGACTACATAGAGACTAAAGGGTTCTTTAGGACAGGAGATACTCAGAAGTACACATCAGTACGTGATAGTATTGCACCCATCAAGTTAATCTTTGTACTGTCTGACCCCAACAAGAAGGTACGCAAAGGTTCTAAGATTACGATGGGACAGTGGTGCGACAAGGAAGGCTTTGAGTTTTACACAGTTGATGAGTATGTAGATCATGTCACTAACAATGGATGAAGTAATAGAGCGTATCCTTAAACGCTATGACGCTGAAGACCTTATGGAAGCCTTGGACATAACGTCTGAGGAAATACTGGACAGGTTTGAAGATAAATTTATTAACCGTCTAGCTTTCTTTGAGGAAGAAGTAGATGAAGAACAAGAGGAGAGTGAGGAAGAAGATGAGTATTGACAACGCTACCCCAGCAGATTGGGATAGAATAAACAGAAAGAAAGATTGGGCTTGGATGGACGCACTTGATGATGAGCCTAATGACCATCCTGTGTACGGCGAACCCGCTGAGAAACGTATGATTGAAAGCTATGACAATGTACACAAACCAGAGCACTACAATAATGGTGGCATGGAGTGTATAGACGCTATCAAGGGTATGCTCACACATGATGAGTACATTGGTTACCTACGTGGCAATGCACTTAAGTATCAATGGCGGTTTAGGTACAAAGGTAAGCCTGTGGAAGACCTACGCAAAGCTAGGTGGTATGAAGAACGCTTGATTGGTTATATGCTGGAGCACCCTAGTGACAAATAAGACAGGCACACAGGACTACTTAGGCATCCAGATTGACTACGACAGAGAGCGAGACCTAAACACTTTCTCTCTTGAGACCCTGAAGGACAGATATTTCTGGGAGGATGAGACACGTGCACAAGAAGCCTTCGCAAGAGCATCGGTCTTTGGTTCAACGTATCAAGGCCATACTGACTACAATCTTGCACAGCGACTTTACGACTACTCAAGTAAGGGTTGGTTCGGCTTTAGCACTCCTATACTTAGTAACGGGGGAACCACTCGTGGCCTCCCTATTAGCTGTTTTCTTAATTATGTTCCTGATTCAAGGCGTGGCCTATCTGACCACTATGATGAAAACATTTGGCTGGCAAGTGGAGGTGGAGGCTTGGGTGGATATTGGGGTGATGTTAGAAGCAATGGCGTTTCTACTTCTAACGGCAGTCAGTCTACTGGCTCTATCCCTTTCATGCACGTAGTTGATAGTCAGATGCTGGCCTTCAACCAAGGAGTAACTAGACGAGGATCGTATGCGGCTTACATGGACATTAGCCATCCAGAGGTTGAAGAATTTATTGCCATGCGGAAGACTACTGGAGGTGATCTTAATAGAAAGTGTCTTAATCTGCATAACGGTATCACTATTACTGATGACTTTCTTACAGCCGTTAAGAATGATGAGCAGTGGCGTTTGATAGACCCTAAGTCTAAGCAAGCTATCAAGACTGTATCAGCAAGGGACTTGTGGTGGCAGCTAGTGCATACTAGAGCAGAGACAGGGGAACCCTACATTGTTAACCTAGACCGCTGTAATGAGGCTCTACCGCAGCCACAGAGGGACATGGGACTAAAGGTACGCCAGAGTAACCTATGCTCTGAGATTACCTTACCGACCAGTGAATCACGTACAGCAGTGTGTTGCTTGTCTAGTGTTAACCTAGAATACTTTGATGAATGGAAGGACAACGAGCAGTTTATTGATGACCTAGTGACTATGCTGGACAACATCATTGAACACTTTATTGATAACGCTACTGATGGAGAACATGCGTGGCATCGTGATTCAAAACTAAAGGAATTTGTTTCTTATGTTGAACAAAGTAAAGAAGGCTTTACAAAAGCCGCTTATAGCGCTTATAGAGAACGTGCGGTTGGACTTGGAGCGATGGGTTTTCATAGTTACCTTCAACGTAATGGAATCCCTTTTGAAGGAATGTACGCCTCCAGCTTCAACAATAGAGCATTTAAAGCAATCAAAGACAGAGCTACGATGGCTTCCCGGCGTTTGGCTGGAGACCGTGGGGAGGCTCCTGACATGGCTGGTAGTGGCTTGCGTAATTCCCATCTCCTTGCTATTGCCCCTAATGCTAGTTCTAGTATTATATGTGGTGGAACAAGCCCTAGTATTGAGCCTACGAGGGCTAACGTATTTACGCACAAGACTTTAACAGGCTCATACAAAGTAAAGAATAAGTACTTGGAGGAGCTACTTGAGAAGAAATGTATTAACAACGAACAAACGTGGAAAGATATTGCTGCTGCTGAAGGCTCTGTTAAAACGCTGGATAAACTCACGGAAGAAGAGAAGGAAGTATTTAAGACAGCACCTGAACTTGACCAGCGTTGGATTATCGAACACGCCTACCAAAGACAGAAGTACATCTGCCAAGCGCAGTCAGTGAACTTGTTCTTTGAGCCACCGCCAGCTACAGCGCCACAGGAGATACACGATGAGTATTTGGAATACGTTAATCATGTACATTGGACAGGAGCTAACAAACTCAAATCTATGTATTACCTGCGAACTACAGCGGCTAGAAATACAGAGAATGTTAACATCAAGATACCAAGGATTAACCTTGAAGACGGGGAGTGCCTAAGCTGTGAAGGATGACCACCCAGCGTACAGAGCACAGTTTTACATACCTGAGCTAAAAAAGTATACTACGTGGCCTGAATATCTGTCATACTATAGGGAGCAAGATGACAAGATCATGCAGTTTAGCTCCTACTGTATGCAGATGTGGTCTAGCTACATGAATGACAAGATTAAACAACAGGAGGCACCCTTGAGTTACAAAGAGTACCTTAACAAATACAAACAATTACTGGAGGATGGGTATAATGCAGGACAGTAAAGTGTACGCACTAAAGAAATACTACAAGGCTCTAGTGGTAATGCACAAGTCAGAACTAGATGTGTTTATAGAGAAGCCAGTAGCCATTGGCGACCATGGTAATCTGATAGAGACTATGGATTCTATTGTCACCAAGATAGCTGACGCAGAGGACAAGCTAAGGGTCTTGGAGGACTTTTATTATGAGTAACGTAGTTAACCTGATGCCTACACAAGCTACTGCTGATGAGGTACTAGAGGACTGTAAGGGGAACTATCAGCATGTATTAGTTATTGGATGGACTCCTGAAGACGCTCTAACAGCTAAGGCTACAGAGTCTATGGACTTGAAGGAGACAATCTACTTAGTGGAAGTATTCAAGCAAGCAATAATTATGGCGGGACATGAAGTAGAATGAGTGATGCCCTACCTAAGATAGTTGTTAAGAAAGTTATAGAGCATGAAGATGGCTCTGCTAACATGGAACTAGACTTGGACCCTGAAGCAGTACAGCTACTACTTGACATAGGTTTGAATAGGCTGCTTGAAGAACACTTGGAGAACAATAAGACATGAGTTTATTAGATACTAGAGATTACTACAAACCGTTTGACCATCCTTGGATGTTCGACTACTACTCACAACAGAATCAGATGCACTGGTTCCCAGAGGATGTACCTCTGCACAATGACGTTAAAGATTGGCAGACAATGACTGATGAGGAGAAGAACCTCCTGACTCAAATCTTCCGTCTGTTTACACAGTCTGATGTAGACGTAGGCTCAGGGTACGTAGACAGGTACATGCGTATCTTCAAGAAGCCCGAAGCACGTATGATGATGTCTAGTTTTGCTAACATGGAGTCCATACACCAACATGCCTACAGCCTGCTACTGGACACCGTAGGGATGCCAGAGGTGGAGTATAAGGCGTTTTCAGAGTACGAGGCTATGGCAGACAAGCATGAGTACATCAACGCTGTGAAGGTCACCAAGGGCGACAAGAAGTCTATTGCTAAGGCACTGGCTATTTACTCAGGCTTTACTGAGGGCTTACAGTTGTTCTCTAGCTTCATCATCCTGCTTAACTTCCCAAGGTTTGGTAAGATGAAAGGTATGGGACAGATTATTACCTACAGTATACGTGATGAGTCCATGCACGTAGAGGCAATGACAAAGCTGTTTAGGGAGTTTATACAGGAGAACATTGACCTGTGGACTGATGACTTTAAGAAAGAGATATATCAGGCATGTCGGGAGATGGTTGACCTAGAGGATAGGTTCTTGGACTTGGTGTTTGAGCAAGGTGACATACCGGGATTGACCAAGAAAGAGATGCAACAGTACATCAGGTACATTGCTGACCGTCGCTTGCTACAGCTAGGACTCAAGCCTAACTATGGGGTCAAAGACAACCCACTAAACTGGCTGGACGATGTGTTAGGTGTAGAGCATCAGAACTTCTTTGAAGGCAGAGCTACTACGTACATGAAGGCTGGCTTACGTGGTGACGTAGGGAAGGTTAAGTTTGCTAGTGTAAGCTAGAGAGGACTGGGGGCGCAATGCCCCCTTTGTCTCTACATTCCAACAGCTTGTTGCTGCCTCTGTCCTCTAGTTACAATATCGTCTTCTACATTTTTCTTAAAGGCTTCTCTAACTTCTTGCTTTTGTTCTAAAGACATATCATCTATTGCTTCAGATAATATCTGGTTAGCAGCAAGAATCATTTGCTCTTCATCTAAAAACTTTTTGTTTTCAAAGGCAATCAATCTATTTACTGCTCTAGGATTAGTAGCTATCTTAGCTAACACTATAGGTGTGAAAAGAACCGCTAACCCACCAATACCTCCTAAAATACCTGCTCCATAACTACCAGCAAGCGGTGTAACTAATTGGGCAAGCTGGCCTACAGACTGGTACTCTTTAGATCTAACCATGATATTACCAATGTTAGAGTCTACTTTACTAGATGCTTCAGCCATTAGATTCATTACTTGTTTGACTCTAGGAGCATACTCCCCTAATGCAGCAGACATACGAGCAGCCTCATCAGGTATCTCAAACTGTTTAGCTAAAGAAGAATACTCATCTATGTCAAACTGTTGAGGCCCACCGCCAGTAACTCTTGTTTGCCTTTGTAAAGTAGGGAATAAATTAGCTATATACGCTTCTCTAATGTAATCTTTAGCTTGTGCCGGAGTCTTAAACTCAAGGTCAGATATTCTTTTACGGACTTCAGTAGCTCTTGCACCGCCTACTCCCCTTAGTTTAGCTATGTTTGAGTAAGACTCATCTAAACTTCTCATAAACGCTTGGATTTGACTAGATGAATACTCACCTTTAGCTAACAAAGCACCTAACTGCTTAAAATTACCTTCTGAGGCATTAGCTAGAATACTGCTATTCATTTTAGGAGCAATAGCTTGCAACCCTTCTCTATAAGATTTTTTTATTGAAGCATACTCTGCTGCTACTTTAGGGTCTGTTCTTTGTAAAGATCGCTGTATTGCACCTCTTACATTTTTGGATAGTTTGGTTAGTTCAGCAGCCCTTGACCTCATCTGGTTAGTTGCGTTAAAACCACCTAAGTCAGATATTTCTCTGTTTAACATCCTGTCTAAAGTAAATAGCTCAGTAGCCTTCATCTGACCATCTTTAGCAGTATCTAAAGACTGTTTATAAGTTTTTATTAAGTTTTGAGTTTGAGGCGCAAGTTCATTAAACACTTCTCCTTGTTTAGACTGCATAAACTTGGTAAAAGATGCTTTTAATGGTCCTATTTTTACTCTTTTGTCTCCTAAATCTTGAGATACTTTTTTAATTCCTTCATTGTATAGCACAGACAAAGTAGACCTTCCTGTTTCCACTACTTTAGCTGCTTCTGATGCAAGAGTTTCAGGACTAGAATATATACTAGGTCTACTGAACAAACTACTAAGTTCATTCTCAGCAGCCATGCTTACTCTGTCTGTATTTGTTTTCATTACAGAACTAGAAATTAAACCGATGTTTGATATAGCTTCACCTAAAGTAGCTAAAGCTCCAGCGTTACCTGTTTGAGTCCTAGTAAGTGTACCTCCTGTCTCTTGAGCAATCGCTTGAGAAGCTGCAAGGGACTCAGGAGAACCTGCTTGTAGTCCTGTTTTAGCAGCTTGTGCCGCTAATTCACTAGTAGCTGCTTGTTTAAGTAACGGCTGTAGGTAAAGATCTTTAGCATCCATAGCTGCTTCTTTTACAAACATCTCAGCAGCTTCATTAGCTGTCATCCCAAGTGTTTTAGCGGTCATTATAAAAGGTTTAATTTTAGAGCCAATGCCTAAAGTAGCTATATCAAGTCCACCTGACAGTATTGCTTTATCAAAAGCATCTTGCCAATCAGGGTCTTCTCCTTCCATGTAGTCAGAAGCAACAGCACCTCCTGCTGTACCTAACATACCGCCAGCTACGCCTCCAACTAACGCGCCTACTGGCCCTGCAACGGCAAACCCCGCCCCTGCGCCTGCCAACGAGCCAGCGATGCCTCCGGGTAAATCTAAATTAGCCCCAAGGAAGTCTCCAGTTTGACCAACAAGATCCATTGCTTGTGACGTTAATCCCGGCCCTTCAAAGTCTTCTCTTGTAGCTTTGCCTGTGTATATAGCAAACTCTATAATCTCATCAACAGAAGTACCTTCAGGAACTTGTATAGTGTTACCGTTAGGTAAAGGCACTGTTTCAAATTTCTCAGCCATTAGTTTCCTCGTCTTCTATTAGCCATTTGACCGCCCTGCCTGCTCTGCGCAAAAGCATTCCAGACATTTTGAGGATCTTCTGAAGAACCATCATTGGGCTGTTGTCTAGTATCAATAGCAACTATATCGTCTGGTCTTCCTTTGTAGCCTTGTTTATAATCTTCATTGACATAGTTAAACCAAGATACAGAGTCCCACTTTTTACCTTGTGCCTTTTGCTCAGTGTAGTATTCTGCTCTTTGTCTAGCTCTTTCTAAAATATCTCTAGCGTCTTGAATCAAAGCTCTGTTAATGTCCGTAGATTGTTCTAAGTTGGCTAAGTTTTGTATTAAATAAGCTCTTTCCCCTTCACTAATAGCGCCCTTAAAATTATCTAACGCTTTTAACAAAATATCTGCTGTTGCTTTGTTAAACCTACCTATATCTGCTGTCTCTACGCCCAGTATTTGTTTACCTCTAGACAACAAAGCACTTAACTTACCACTATTAAAATCAGGATCATTAACAATATCTAAAACTTGATCTATCTGAGGTAACTCACTTGCTGCTGCCAAACCTGCGCTAAGAATACTTTCTTCTGTTACAGCAAACTGTTTTCCTGCTTCTGCACCATAAGCCTGAGCTTCAGCTTCTCGTCTAGCTAACTCAACTTGTTCTTCAAAAGTAAAGCCTCCTTCAGTTGGAGACAGCTTACCTACTGGTTTCTCTGGAGCATTGCCTAGAGGCTGTATTTCAAAAGTCGCAACACCCTTCTCATCTACAGCCATTACCCTAGCGTAGTTATTGCCTTTAGTATCTCTTAAATACTGTGTTTGTGAACCAACAACTTTAGGCGTAGCTAACTTTGCTTTAGCTGCTTCTTGCGCCTTAATGTTCTCAAGCACATTAGCGTATTTAGCTACGTTAGGAGTATCTCCAGCACGTACAGCAGCCTGTAGCTGTATCTCTACAATTTTACGCAGTCTTTCAGGGTCATCTTGACCAATCTGAGACATGGCCTGTGTAGCTACTTCGCTCGGAGTCCTCATGTCCATGCCACGGGCTTGTCCAATACTTCTAACAAGTGTATTAACTAGAGGATTAGAAGACATAGCAGGTTGTAACAAACCTGACCCCATAGGTTGTCTAGTAGGTTGTTGTGTGCCTCCAGCGGCACCTAAGCTAGACAATAACCCTTGTGATAATTTAATAGCCATCTTTAGCTACCTCCTCCACCTGTAAATATATTACCAATGTCTGAGATTAAATCTCCAAACAAACCACCAACAATGCTTTCTTGTCGTTCACCTGTCTGTGCATTAGTTTGTTGAGCTAACAGACCGGAGTACAAGTCTCTTAGCACGTTAGCTCTAGCTATTTCAGTTTGACCTAATGCCTCAAGACCTGTAGTACCTGCTTGTGCAAGATAACCAGCACCCTGTCGTTGACCTGTGCCAGCAATGTTAGCCAAGTTAATAGCAGGACTAAGAGCGTTCAATAGCTGCTGCTCAGGTAGATATTGCAACCCTAAAGAAGCACCAATGTTGCCTAACTGTCCTTGCTGTAGTGAAGCAGGTAGTGCAGCAGCCCCTGAGCCTAGTCCAAAGAGTCCCTGTGCAAGCCCTAGCTGTTGCTGTTGCTCTGCCTGTGCTTGCCCTAATGCACTTAAAGCTGCTCTGTTTTTAGCTTCCTCTTGTGCTTGTGCTAAAGCAAACTGCTCTGGAGAGCCACCAAACTGTGCTGTACGTAGACCTGTACGTCCCTGTGCCTGTAGCTGCTCTTGTAAGGCTAACTGTCTGCGTTGTTCTTCAGGACGTTGTACAGCCCTAATACGCTCATAGACATCAGCTTCCCTTTGACCCATAGGTGCTGCAAGCCCTGTGAGAGCGCCTGTAACGCCTCCTAACGCCTGTCCAGTGATACCTGATACATCAGGCATACCTGCACCCATACCGCCTAATAAGCCCCCTGTGAGAGCTTGTAGCTGCTGTTGTTGTGCAGCTTGTGCAGGAGACAGTGTAGTAGCAAAGCCACCTTCAGGTGTTGTCTGTACACCACCAAAGCCTGTAGATACTGTAAAGGGTCTAAAGGCACTAGCAGCTTGTGCTTCCCTGCCTATTTTTCCAGCCCCAGCGGCTAAACCAGCCCCTACGCCAGATAACCTAGACATTTGATCTTGTAAAGCAGCAGCACTAAGCCCAGTTTGAATTAAATTGCTTCCTGTAAGGGTGCCGAAAAGGTTATTAAAAAATCCCTCAGTACCAGTAGTACCTGCTGGAGATTGTGAAAGACCTGTAACAGGAGCGTTTACTGCTGATGCTTCTAAGTCGTCTAATATACTCATCTCTATATTCTCTTTATGTCAATACTGTTGTTATTACAGAAGCCGCCCCTGTTACTACAACAGTAACAACAAGCCAAGCCAGACGCTCCCACTTACGAGAGTGAGCTATAGCCATTTCCCTAAGTTGCCTTAGCTCTGCTGTAGCTTCACCCCATCGCTCACCACATTCTTTCTCATGTTGAGCAATCTTCTCTAAAGCCTCTAAAGCTAAATCAAGTGTTTGCGTCTGCTCTTGCTTCATTACCAAGGCACACCTGAAGCTTCAGTAGGGTTCTTCTGAGCGTCTATATTGGACTGTAAGGCTGTTTCTGTTGCGTCCTTGTCCACACCATTGGCCCAAATCCAGCCTTCCACATCGCTCTGTGTCACGCTGTCGTACGCCACAAAGTCCGATGCAGATGCGTCGTAAGTAAGGCCACAAGTGCCATAAGAAGATGCCGTATAAGTAACAGCGTCATCGCCAGTGCCTACTGTTTCCTCTGCGTTGCAGCGCCAGTGCGCTACGTTAATGCCACCGTCAGCGATAACGTGTTCGCATGTGGGGATTGTCCAAGTGAAAGTTGCCATTTTAGCTCTCCAGTTGTGCAACACGGTTGCGTAATGATTGTATTTCTTTAACGAGCATTGGGACTAGCTTTGAGTAATCTACGCCCATCATTTCGTCGGGGTCTTCAGGCGCTGATACTGCCTCTGGCGCAACGCTTTGTAGCTCTTGAGCCACCATGCCGTACTTCTGGTGTGACCCGTCAGCCTTCCAGTCAAACGAACGTACTTGGATAGCGTCAATGTCGTCAGAAGCAGAAGGTGCGTCTACGATGTTTTCTTTGAGGCGTTGGTCTGAAGAGGTGTTGTAAGCAGTAGCAGAAGCTGTAGTTG
>VMHT01209826.1_pt1 | contig 15980 bp, 17 predicted proteins | sample 4693611 | NCBI WGS metagenome assembly VMHT01 (sample SAMN12280063, study PRJNA550983) | marine metagenome | isolation source: seawater sampled from same location over 5 years 0.02-0.2 micron viral filtrate | place: USA: collected off the coast of southern California halfway between the port... ... | reverse complement strand
TAACGCAGATGCTAACGGATATGGTAACTTTGAATACGCAGTACCTAGTGGATTTTATTCACTATGCACGAAGAACTTAGCGGAGTACGGATAATGGCTTATACAACAATAGACGACCCATCAATATATTTTCAGACAACTTTATATACAGGTGATGGAAGCTCATCTAATGCCATAACAAATGGAGGTAATTCAGACTTACAACCAGATTGGGTATGGATAAAAGATAGAAGTGCAACAAATGGACATGGTGTTCAAGACACATCAAGAGGAATAGCAAAAGTTTTATTTACAAATGGAACTGACAGTGAAGACCAATATACAAATACCATGGTTTCGTCTGTTCAATCAGATGGTTTTACTGTTCCTAACAACTCAAATTCTAATACAAATACAAATAATTATGTAGCATGGCAATGGAAAGCTAATGGTGGAACGACAACAAGTAACAGCAATGGTTCTATAACTACTACAGTACAAGCAAACACTACAGCAGGGTTTAGTATTGTGCTTTACACTTCTGCATCGGGCGGACAAACAATAGGGCATGGATTAGGAGTTAAACCCAATTGGTATATAATTAAAGAGAGGTCAACAAGTGGTGATGATTGGTTTATTTACCATACTTCTTTAGGAGCTGGAAAAAAAATAAGATTAAGTGGAGATGGTGCAGTAGAAACTGATACTAGTATTTGGCAAAATACAGAGCCAACAACTACTGTTGCGTCTCTACAAAATGATAGTGGGGGTGTAAATCAAAACACAGGCGGTAATCAAAACTATGTAGCTTATTTTTTTAATAACGTACAAGGCTACAGTAAATTTGGTAGCTATACAGGTAATGGAAGTTCTTCTGGAGGGCCATTTGTTTATCTAGGATTCAAACCTGCTTGGCTCTTATATCGTAATGTAGATAGAACAGAAAACTGGATAATCGTAGATAATAAAAGAAATCCATTTAATAGAGTAGCAGGTGCAAACTTACAAACTAACGAAACTGCCGCTGAAGCAAATGAAACAAGGTGGGGTTTTGATTTTTTATCTAATGGTTTTAAAGTAAGACAAACACAAGCACAAAATGCAAATAATGGAAATGGTGAAAAGATAATTTATATGGCATTTGCAGAACACCCTTTTGTATCATCAGAAGGTGTACCAACAACGGCAAGATAATGAGTAAGTTATCTGTAAGAAATATTTACTTTACACCTGTAAAGAAAAGAACAAGTATAGGAGACTCATCAAGGAGTAGACCTAAAAATAAAAATACAAGGAAGTTACATAAACGAACTAGAGGACAAGGGAGAGTATAAATATGTCAACAACACAAAATCCAAAACCTGCAGTAATACCACAAGTGCAATTACCTGTGGGCGTAGTGCCTCAACCACAATCTGGAACATCACAAGATACTTTAGATTTAGTAAAACAACAAGCTGTTAATCCAAAACTAGCAACAGGTACAGCTATAACACCACAAGTTCAAAATGTAAATCAAAATGAATTATTAGCAACTCCAGGTTTACCAACAGCTATGCCTACAGCTACAGCACCTGCAGCAACTGCAGGAACAGCTACGGCTACAGCGCCTGCTGCCGCACAAACAATTGCGACTCCTGCACAACAGACTGCAGCTAATTACATGGCTACAACTGTAGGAACAGCAGCACCTATGGCTACAGCAGCACAAGGAACTGTAACACAACCTGTGGTTGCACAACAAGGTCAAATAACTAGTGACGCAACTGTTCAAGGACAATTAGCTACACTACAACAACAAGTAACAGATTCTGTAAATCAAGGTAAAGAATTACCTGCATGGGCACTTGGTGCACAAAAATTAGTAGAATCAAATATGGCTAAAAGAGGGCTTGGTGCCTCTAGTATGTATGCAGAAGCATTGGCTCAAGGTGTAATGCAATCAGCAACACCTATTGCAGCAGCAGATGCAGCTACATACAAAGAAATGATTTTTCAAAATCTTAATAATAGACAACAAGCTGCAGTTTCAAATGCACAAGCATATCTACAAATGGATATGGCTAATCTTAACAACAGACAGCAAACCGCTTTGCAAAATCAAAATGTAAGGCAGGCACAATTATTTAGTGACCAAGCAGCAACAAATGCAGCAGCACAATTTAATGCAACAAGTCAAAATCAAGTAGACCAGTTTTATAGCAATTTATCAACTACGGTTTCTACTTCTAACGCTCAACGTGCTGATGCTATGAATCAGTTTGCAGTTTCAGAAGCAAACAAACTTGAAGCACAAAATGCAAACAATGCTACAGCAGTTGCACAGCAAAACGCACAAACAGAAGCTGCTGTTAGTCAGTTTAATTCTCAACTAGAAGACCAAAGACAAAGATTCAATGTACAAAATCAACAAGTCATTGACCAATCAAATGCACAATGGCGTAGAAATATTAACACAGCAAATACAGCAGCAGCAAACGCAGCTAACCAAACTAACGCACAAAACTTACTTAACATGTCAAACTTTGCTATGTCATCTTTATGGCAACAATGGAGAGACGAAGCATCATGGACAAATGAAGCATCTCAAAATAATTTACAAAGATTACATGCAATGGCAGTTGCAGCATTAGAAAGACAAACTGCTTTTGATTTACAAGACCAAGCATCTACAGACGGTTTGTTTCAATTATTAGGTAAATTCGCTGCAGGTGTATTTAGTAGCTAAAGGAGAATAAAAAATGTTAAATGCAATAATGGGAATGGTAGCAAACAAATTTTTAGAAAAAGGTTTATCTGCAGCATTTGGTGAAGGCTCATCTGGGCCTAATGTAGCACAAGTATCACCACCAAGTTTTTCACCTGCAAGAGTATTTGCATCATCACCTGCAGGAGATGCAGATGATGGTTCTTTTGTAGATTTATATGACAGTGCAGATTTTGATACTAATTTATTAGAATGGGAAAAAAGATTAACTAATTACGTAAAAGACGATATCGTTATTTCAAAGGTATAATTATGGCAGAACAGTATACAGATAGATTTGATGCTCCTATACCAGGACAATCATTAACAAACACACCAGGAAATTATCCATGGGAACACTCTCCACAATATACAGATGTAATGGAGGCAGCAGAATACACATGGGATAGATTGCATGATGGTAAAGTAGCTGACCAAGTTATTACTATGTTAAAAGAGGGCATACCAGTAGAGGCACTTGCACGTATGGTTTTGTTTGGTGGTTTTATGGAAGGTAAGTGGACAGTTGATATGGCTATCATCTTATCTGAAATAGTGTTTAAACAAATTATGGCTATTGGTATGAAACTTAAAATCAAAGATTTAAAATTATTTATGGGCGACCAAAGCAATAATAAATTTCATATGGATTTTGCTAATTTTAAATCTTTAAAGAAAAAAGGCCAAGATGCTGCAACACCAGGACAAACCGATGCAGAAAAATTTGCAGCAGAAATAAGAGCAGAATTAGAAAACAAAGAGCCATCTGGTTTAATGAAAAAGGAGACTGAGTAATGAGTATAATGAGAGCGTTAAAAAATGTAGGTATAGGCTATCTACAAGGCACTACAGACATTATGGCTCAAAAGGCTGCTCAAAAAAGAGAAGACGAAAAACTCAAAGAGGCTAGACTTTTTGAAGAAAAACTAATGAAAGATAAAATATTAGAAACTAAACTAGCTAACATAGAATTAGAAAATCTTAAAAATGGCAACAAGGTAAATTCAGACAAAGAAAAAACAGAAAAATTTATAAAAGATAAAAGAGAACAACTAGGAGCACAAGGTTGGAATAATAATTTTTTAGATATAATGGAATTACAAGGTCATTTAAATAGTGATGCTGCATGGAATACTTGGTTTGGTAGACATGATAATTATTTTCAAGGAAATGGATATGGTCTTGATTGGCATGTGAATGCACAAATACCATCTGGAGATACAAAAATTGGATTTCAAGATGTGTACATACAGCATTATAATGATACACTTGCTGATAAAGATAAAAATTTTAACATATCTTCTGTTCTACAACAAAATAATAATGTGTCATCAAATATAAGTAATGCACTTACAAGTGATATTCCTATGACATCTGGTGTTAGTGAAGAACAAGATAAAGCTATAGATTTACAAGGTAGAGCACCTATGCAAACAGGTACAACACAAACTACACAAGTAGATACTACACAAACAGATACTGCACAAACTACACAAGTAGATACTACACAAACAGTAGGCACATCTACAAAATCATTAGCTACTAATAATTCATATTTAGCAGGATTTGAACCACAAAGATTACAAAAAGAAATACATCTTACTAGTCCAGACGACCCTAGATGGACATATACAGATATTAATCCTCAGTCATTAAAAGAAGGAGAAATTGTAAAATTAACTTTATCGTCAGATGGTCGTAGTTATACATCATCAATAATGAAAGTTGGAGATTCTTTTAATGATATTTTAGGTAGAGAAGAAGATAGAGATAGTAAAATTGTTACTTCAATTTATAACAATAAAGGATTATTTAATGCATTTGAAGATTTAGGTCAATTTTTAGATACAAATAAAAATTTTACTACAGAAGATTATTTTTCACAAAATAGTCAAAGACAAAAATTATTTGTTAACATATACGATTACGCAACTTTATTAGATAGAAGTTATATAGACCAAGGAACAACTGCATTAAGACCGCAAGAACTAGTAGGATTAGCGATTAATTTACACAAATCAACAAGTATGGATACCGCTAGTGGATTTACTTCAGCATTATTGGCATTACCAGAAAATGCTACTGATGTAGAAAAAGGTAATATTGCACTTGCAGGTGTTAATCAAGTTATGGCTCAAATTAGAGAAGCTGTATCGGGAATTGACAGTAGCACTGAAGAAGGTCAAAGACTTATTTCTCGTATTCAAGGAAAAGCAATTAATGAGTTTAAAGTTAATTTTGCAATGTCTGCTTTAGAAGAAAGTGCAAGAGGCCCATTAGCTGTTAATAACGAAGATTATAAACGTATGATTAAATTAGTTGATGCTATTGTTGCTGATAAACAAAAAGGGCCAGATGGTAATAAAGGTGCATATTGGATAACTAGTGCAAAAGCAAACGCTGCTATTCAAGCCGAGCAAGAAAAAACAGAAAAAGAATATGAAGAAGCATCTGGTGTTATAGAAGCAAGAAATCAAACAGATAAACTTTTGGACAAAGAAAAATGGCTAAGCGATAATACTGTAAAAACTTCAAAAGAAATGGGTGGTATGGCTAATTGGAGAAAAGAATATGGTGTTAAAGATGATGGCCTTTTCTCTCTTGTTAAATATGACCATGATTCAAAAACAGGATTAAAGAAATTTGTAGATGCAAGTTTACCTGCAGGTCATGTACAACCAAGGCCAGATAGAGGAACTATCCCTCAAGGTGAATGGGATAGAATATGGAGTAGCACACACAATCCAGACGGAACACCAAAACAACAATAAGGATAAGCATGTCTGAGTTTAAATACATCGACATGGATGCAGATTTAACACCTGCACCATATATTGATACTGATTATGATAATGAAAATCCAACTTCATTAGTTCCTTATTCAGACACAATAGATTTAGGATACAATGCAGATGGCTCTAAAAAATATTCTTTTGAATCTATTTACGAAGATAAAGAGCTTATAGAAAATGCAAAAGCATTTTATGAAGAACGTGATGGTATAGAATTTGATAATGATGAAGATGTTGTTGATGAATATATAAATGACAGAACTTGGAAACAGTCAAATGTAACAAGTGCATTAGTTGAATTAAATCAAGTAAAAAATAAAATGGACGTTGACCAACTTCAACGTTTAAAGTATCTAACAGAGTACTGGTACAATATGCCAAACTTTTGGGAAGAAGGTGGCAGAAGTGCAGGCAGTGCAATATTTCAAAATTTAAAAGCAGGCATTTTTGATTGGACAAACTTAGCAAGTTTTGGTGTAGGTTCTATTGCAACTAAAACAGTTGGTAAAGAAGCGGCAAAACTATACGCAAGAAAAGAATTAAATAAACAAATACTAAAATTAACAGCAAAAGCAACTGCAGCAACAACAGCATTTGATGCTTCTGTATTTGCAGGTGCTGACTTAGCTATACAAGAAACAGAAAAAGAATTAGGACTTAGAGCAGGGTACGATTTTAAACGAACAGGTTTAACTGCTGTTATGGGTGGTGGATTAAGTTTATTACCTAATGGTCTTGCAAATTATGGTGCAGTAAAATTATTTTCTGATATAAACTATAATGCAAAAAAAGTTGATAGCCCTACTTTAAAAAAGACATTAAATGATATTGACGATACAGGCAATGTTGAAAAAGAAGTTACAGAAGAAATTCTAGACTTTGATGAATTAGGTAAATCACAAGTAGGCAGACAAAAAAGAGTTATACTTGCAGGTGAGCAAGATAAAAAAAGTATTTTATGGCAAATACAAAGAGCCAAACAAAAAGTTTTTGATAAAGATAATTTTTATAAAGTATATCAAAAAGTATACACAGGAGTAACAGGTTCTGTTAGAGGTGGTAAAGCAGCGTTTGATGTTCAACGACCTGTAACAGATGCTGTAGAAAAAGCTGTAAATGAAGGACGTTATGCAGATATTGGTGATGAGTTTTTAGACCCATCACAACTATCATATTTTAAAAGAAAAGATATAGCGGCTAGTTCACTTCGTGCAGAAGACTTTATTGAAAATGGTGTACAGGTTTTAAAATTAGTTGTTGACCCTAAAACAAAAAAAATTAAATCAGAGTACGTTGCTACAGGAAACAAAGGTTTAGAACAGATACTAAAAGAGTTTGATAACTATGGCGAAGCAGACATATTTGCAAAGTATGTTCTTGCAAAACGAAGTCAAGCAATATTAGCAGAAAATGATAAGATACTTGCAAAAAATCCAAATGCAAAAGTTCAAGATACTCCTTTTACACCTAAAGATAAAATTAAAATAAAAGGTAAAAAAGCTACAGCTGCAGAAGTAGCATTAGAAAGGCAGAGATTAGCAAAAGAAAATATTCAAGAACTTCTTGATTATGCAGAATTAACACCAGATGCATATAAAGCTAAGTATACAAAAAATGGCATAGCACCAGAGGGTAGAAATTCAAATCTTGATTACGTAAAAGGTTTGACAGAATGGAAAGCGTTTTATGATGATATACTAGATTATTCTGTTAGTAAAGGTATGCATAGTGTAGATGAAGCTGCAGCAATGAAAGCAGCTAATCCATATGGTTACATACCAATGCGAACTGTAAATAAACTAGAAATAGAGATGGTTGACCCTGGCACAACTAAAGTAATAGGTGCTGTTCCTGGTTCGGGTACAACTAGAAAACGTAAAAAACTTATCACTGGTAGACAAGCATTACAAAAAACAACTATTGCTCCATTAATTAGAACTAGTATTGAGTATGTTAATCACGCAATAAAAGCAGCAGATGCAAACGCAGAAAAATTAGTATTCTATAATAGCTTAGATAAATTAAACAAAGCAGAATCTGCTTACATAGCATCCCCTGCAAAGTTAGGTAAACAAAAACAACAACAAGTTTTTATAGACCCATTAATAAAAAAATTAAAAGCACAAGGCATTGAAATAGACCCTGCTAGTGCAAAAGCATTAAAAGATTTAAAAGATAAAGATACAAAAATGTTTACTATGGGATTTCAAAATTCCATAAGAGATGCAGATGGCAAAGTATATGATGTGTTCTACAGAAATGGAGAACGAGAAATATACGAAGTAAAAAGTGCATTAATGCAAGATGCTATTGGCACATTAAAAGGGCCATCAACTGCAATGGAACAATTTATATCAAAAGTATTTAGTGTAACTAAATATGTTGGCAGGTTGCCTGCAAGAGCAATTACATACTCACCACCATTTGTAGCATTTAACTTTATTCGTGATAGTTTAAGTGCAACAATAAACTCTGCTTTTGGTGTTAATCCATATTACTCTATGAAAGGTTTTATGATGACATTTGCAGGTAATGCAGATGGCACTAACATGACAAAGTACATTAATGCATACAAACGTAACAACGAATTTAGAAATTCTATAGTAAATGGTTTAGGACAATCTACTAGACTGGATGTAGAAAAATACGCAGGATTAGATGCATTAGATGAATTAGGGAAAAGTTCTGCAAGTGCATGGTACAGAAAAACTATTAATCTTATGAAAGGTAGTGTTTTTGGTAGAGGTGCAAAAGGTTATGCAGAATTAGTATCAAGAATAGAATATGCATCTAGATATGCAGAGTATGACCTTGCTAGAAAATATGGTGTAAGTTCTACATTTGCATCCATAGCAGGTAGAGAAGTGTCTACGGATTTTGCAATGCGTGGGTCTTCTACATGGCTAAACAATTACGCATCTGTAACAATGTTTTTTAATGCAGGATTACAAGGATTTTACAGAGGTGCTCGTACATTTGTTGAAGGTGAAGGCACAGGTAAACAAGCAGGCATTGATAGAATTATTAAAAGACGAGCAGGTATTATTGCAGGTAAAGAAGCATTAGGGGATGTGTCTAGATTTGGAGACATAAATACTAGGTCTTTGTTATTTATGGGTGGGTTTGTTGTAGGCCCAGAAATAATGTTTCATTTACGAAACAGAGATTTACCAGAATATCAAGACGTGCCAGATGAAGTTAAACAACTCAATTTATTATATCCTGTTTTTGAAGAACCAAAAGAAGATGGTAGTCATCTGCACATGGATGGCTCAAGAAAAGTAAAACATTTTTTTGCTTTACCAAAACCATATGACTTTGGTGTATTTGGAAATATTGCTACAGGTATATACGAAGGTATAATGAAAAAAAGTCCTGGTGTAGCAGCAGAATATGTTGGACAATCTTTTGCACAAATTATGCCTGGACTAGCAGCACCAACGTTAGCTAATCCTTGGATACATATTATGTTAAATAAAAACTGGTTAGGTGATGAGATATTACCACATGGTTACAGAAGATTACCAGAAGGGCAACAATTAAAGTCTAATACAAGAGCTAGTGCAGAATACATGTCAAATTATATTCGTATGCTTACAGGTAAAGCTAAAGAAATTAGAACAGGTGCTGACGAAATGACATACAGAGGCACAACGATATCACCTATAATTTTAGATTACATTATGGCAGGATATTTTACAGGCATTGCTAGTTATCCATTAGATTTATTTGACGCTGCATTATATGATGAAAACAAATTTGGTGAAAAGCCAACACGTAGAGGAGATGTAGCAGACCTTGCAAAAGAACCATGGAGTATTGTTACTAGAAGATTTAAAGTAGATGTTCCAGTAAAAAACTCTAAAGCACTTCAAACATTTTATGATATACGAAATAAAGCAAGAAAACTAAAAGCAGGAGTAGATTATAATTTAAATGATTTATCTTCTGTGTTAGGTTTTAAATTTACAGATGATTTACAATATGCAGAAGTACAAGAAGGCATATATGTTAGTAATTGGTTTGATACTGTGTCTCAAATATTAAAAAGTAATAGAAACCAAATAACTATTATTACAAAAACAAAAGACTATAAAGGTTTTTCTGATAGGCCTGCAGATTATGTAGGCATGTCAGAAGCAGATATAAAAAGAAAAGATATTAATTTATTAACACAATTAAATAACGACATTGCAAATCAAGTATTACAAGACCTTAGAAATGCAAACTTTGAAACAATAGAAAAAGATGTATTTGGGTACACCACTTATGATGAAAGTAAAAAATCTATTAAAACAAAAACTAAACCTGGCCTTGATACTAGTTTTGTTGACGAGTTGTTTAAGTAATATGGATATATTAATAAAAGAAAAACCAAGAGCACCAATAGACTACACAGAAGATGATGTAGAGTTGCTAGCTAGAACTATTTATGGTGAGGCAAGAGACCAAGGAGAAGACGGTATGGCAGCTGTAGGTAATGTTGTAATAAACAGATTAAATAAAAAAAGTTGGTATGGTGATAGTATACAAGAAATAATTAAATTACCAGAACAATTTAGTCTATTTAATGCAGAAACTAAACCAGATAAATATCCAAAAGACCAAAATTATATAGATACAATGAACGCAACTACAGACGACCCTTACTTTGTACAATCAATGGAAATTGCAAGAGGTATACTGGATGGTCGTATAAAAGATAACACAGATGGGGCAACACATTATTTTAATCCAGACAAAGCTGACCCTGTTTGGAAAGACAGTCCTAAAATGAAATCAATAAAAAAGATAGGCAATCATAGTTTTTATTTGGAGGGATAATGGCAGAGTGGGAAAAAGAAATAGCAGAATTAAAAACAGATGTTAAGTACATCAGAGAAGATGTTAACATCATGCAAAAACAAATAAGAGATTTAAATAAGACTAGTAATATGGGGCTTGGAGGTATTAAAGTATTCCTACTCATAGGTGGTATATTAGGAGCTATCTGGACATTTATGAAATTGTCCAATTAATGGAAACACTATTACTAGCAATCACAGGTTTTAATTTATTTAGTAACGTAACAGAAGATGGAGGTACAAGTAGTATGTTAGGCGGATTACCAGTAGAAATGATTACAATGCTAGGGTCTAGTGTATTAGGTGGGGTAATGTCCATCTGGTCACAAAGTATCAAAGCAAAACAAGAAGAACAAAAAATGTTATTGGCTAGAGCTGATAACCAAATGAAACACATTGAAAGTGCAAGAACATATGAGAACAAAGGTTTTCAATGGACTAGAAGAATTATTGCTTTGACAGCAGTGTTTATGGTTATTGCATATCCTAAATTTGTTCCTGTATTTTTTGATGTTCCTGTTATTTTAACATGGACAGAATTTGCAGGTGGATTTTTATTTTTAGTAGACCAAAAAGAAGTGTTGATGGATAAAGCATTTGCAGGTGTAATTATAACACCACTAGATACACACTTAATGTCTGCAATCGTAGGATTGTATTTTGGAGGTAGCCTTGTTAAGAAATAGTTTAATTATATTATTAGTATTACTTGCAACAACAGCATTAGGGGATTCAAATAATGATACAAATTCTCAGACAAATCAAACAGGTAGTAACACGCAAATTACAGGCGGTTACACATCGACAACAACAAATAACAACGATGGGCAAACAAACACAACAACAAATACGACAACCAATAACAGCACTACAAATGGGTCAGACATACCAGTCAACTCAGCTAATGCCCCTTCGTATTCAGCTATGTCTCAAGATGTTTGTAGCATGGGGGTTAGTGGCTCTGTATCTACTCTTGGTTTTGGCCTTTCTGGTGGTAAGCATGTCCGTGACCTCAATTGTGAACGAATAAAATTATCTAAAGTATTATACGATTATGGAATGAAGGTAGCGGCTGTGTCAATTTTGTGTCAAGATGAGCGGGTATTTTTTGCGATGGAAATGGCAGGAACACCTTGTCCATTTGAAGGTAAGATTGGTAAAGAAGCATTAGAACAATGGAACAAATATGATATTGAAAGACCAGACTACAACTCCTATGTATCTAAATTAGAAACACGTTCTCGTATTGATGCTGAACTTGCAGAAATAGCAAGACAAGAAGAAGCTAGAAAACTAGCAGAAGAAAAAGCTAGAAAAGAAGCAGAACTTGCTACACTAAAAGAGGAAGAAGACCTTAACGATATAATTATTGAAACAGATATAGAAACAAAAGAAGAACGAATAATTAACGTACACGCAGAATGAGATACTTATATTATGGGATATGGTTTTCAATAGCCATATCTTTTTTATGTCTCTACAGTATTGGTAATGCACAGACTGTAAATACAGGAAACGTTCTTTCTAATTCTACTTTTGGAACTGGAAACAGTACCACTACAACTGGTTGGTCAACAGATGGCGACCATGGTATTCACACTCATGGTGCTTGGAATGGATTTCCATATCAAACAGGCATGGATAGTAGTGGTGGTGTATTAGCATTTGAAGGACATGAAGAAGACAATGTATATCAAGATGTAGATTTAGTTGGCGATGGACATTTAACACAGGGAGAAGTTAATCAAGGATTTACCTCAACCATGGGGGCAGATGTATGGTTTTGGAACAGTATTGAAAACACACTCACTCTTAAACAAACTGTTACGGGCTCTGATGGTTCAGTGTCTACACAAGTTAGAGAAATAAATGACCATAACCCTAGTAGACCAGGTAATGGCGGCACGTTTACAAACTATACAAATGTGTATACTCAAGGCTCAAATACACAAACAGATTTTACAATAAGAGCAGAGCTATATAATGAAACTGCAGGTACAACTTATGATAACTATCATCGTGGGCCAGATGTAGATAATGTTACATTAGATATTACCTATACGTATGTACCCCCTATAAATGAAGAAACACAAGATGTTATAGATGATATTGACGAAGATATTTATGACATTGTAGATAATATCCCAGATGACTTTGATTGGAATACAGATGATTTATACTTTGAAGAAGAGTATGTAATTATTGAAGATGATTTTACATTTGATGATACTTTTAGTTTTGATGACGTATATATAGATGAACTACCTCCAATAGAAGAATTTGATATGGAGGTTTTTGAAGAAATGCCAGAGATAGAAATGGTATTTTTTGAAGAAGAATTTTCTGAACCCATGATGGTGACAGAAGAAATATTCACAGAAGAATTTGAGGAGGACTTTACTGAATTTTTAGAAGAGACTGGCATGGAAGAAGAGTTCATGGAGTTTCTTGAAGACGAAGGCATAACTGCCGAAGAATTTTTTGAAGAGATAACTGAGGAGGAGTTCAATGATGAACTAACTGAAGAATCTTTTGAAGAGTTTGAGGAACCATTGGAAGATATCTCAACGGAGGAAGAAAGCGTTCCAGAGATTGAGGAAAATGAGACAGAGACAGTGGAGGAAGTTACTGAGTCAGAACCAGTAGAAGAGGAAAAAGAAGTTGCAACAAACGAAACAACAGAAGAAGAAGAACCCAATAGCACAGAATCTGAGGACTCCGAAGTATCAACAGAAGATAGTGGAGAGCAAGAAGATATACAGTCGGAAGAAGTGGACACCAAAGACGGGGTTGCTACAGATGTTGCAAAGGTAGAAACAAAATTAAAAAACAATTTAAAAGCGATAGCAAAACAAATAGCTAAAGTAACAAAAGAAACAACTCAAAACTTAACAAAAGAGGATTTATTTTTTAAGAACAATACTTTAGACGCCTACAATAAAACACAATTTTATAAATCAAAAGATATATATACAGACCAAAGTATGGATTTATTTAATCAAATAGACCTAGGCGTCTATGACAAAGATATTTATAGTGGCGTAACTCTTGCAAGTTACACACAAAATGACCCTGTAGAAGTACATAGTGTACAATTACAGAAAGCACAAAACAAAACTAATAAACTAAAATTAGAATTGGAGGCTATGAAGAATGAAAATAATTGAAAAACTTAGTACATATGCAGCACTGCTTGGAGTTATTGGTGCTATAGGTGGTGGTTTTTACACCTGGGGCCAGTTTAATTCAAGGCTTGATGCCATTGAAGCTACACCTCCAGTAAATTTAAAACCATTAAAAGAAAAAGATAAAGAGCTAGAAGCAAAGATTGATGACGCTTTATTATATGCAAACGAATATAAAGTGGATTTAATTGATAGAATTAAAAAGGTAGATGATAAAATATTACCTACAGATTTAACAGTGGTATTTAAAGAGATAGGCAAAGTAAAAGAACAAATAGCTATGCTTAATATTCCAGACCCTGTAGAGTTGACACCTATTTATGAAATACTTACAGGTATAGAAAAAACTATAGCAATCTTGTCAAAAGAAAATGAAGTGCAAGATGCAGAGATAGAAGAAATAAAATTAAATAGTAAAAATCCATTAGGAGGATAGTATGCCACATAGACCTGGGCATGGTACACAACGTAGAAAATATGAAAATAAAGGTTTAGGTTCTAAACCAGATACTAGTGCATATAAACAGGCTGCACAATCTATGAAATCTGCAGGTATAAAAAGTTTATCTGGGGCAACTACATCTGATGAAAAGGGTAAACAAGCTAAACAAAAACAAGATGATTTTAGAAATCAAAGTAGCGGTAATAACAATAGTAATCAATCTGACCCTATTGTTCCTAAAAAGAAACCACCACCAGATAAAGAAAAAAAAGACGTTCAAATAATAGCACCTGGACAAGACCCAGATAGAGATGATAGACCTAAATCAAAAGGTATTATGAAATCAGACGCTAAACAAGATAATGTCTTTGGTCTTGAATACAATATGGATTTGACTTTACCATCTAATACTTTGTTAACACCTAGTGCTGACCAGTCTACAGATTTAAAAGTAAATCTACAAAATAATGATTTTAAAACTAATGTTACTAATACTATAATGGAATTTGTTCCTGCCTCATTACAAGATACTGTAGGTGCATCTTTTGTAATTGCAGAAGCGTACTTTAATAAAGGTATAGATTTTGATGTAGGAAAAACAGGAAAGGTAACTTTAGATTGGGCAGATGATTTTAGTATACAATATAACTTGGAGTTTTAAATGGCATTACCAGTAACAGACCAACTAATAACACAAATGATGACAGAAAATGTCAGAGCACAACCTACAGTTCCAATGGAAGGAAACGTATCAAGACCTATGATTGTGGGTGATTTGTTAAAAGCCATGAGAGATGTTAACTTTAGTCAGTTAATGGACGAGTATGGCAGTATGGCAGGACAAGCTAAATCAAAAACAAAACCTTTAACTACAGGATTAATGCAACAAGAAGGGCCTAAAGTTCCAGACACTCCTTTAGAAGAAACACAACAACAAACCGCACCAGTAGACCAACCACAACAAGAAGAAATTCAAGAAGAGATTGCAGTTCCAACACCTATGTCAGATGCTATGGCAATGAATACCATGGCCCCTACAGGGGTTATTGAACAGCCACAACAGACAGAAGAGCCTATGGGCTTGATGTCAAATGCTACGCAACAGATTGCGTAATTGCTCATCAAAGTAATGCGAATCTGCATTGCATTGATTCACTATAGCTGATATTAGATGGGCATAGTAGTCACTACCTAGTTCTTCTTGAACTGCTTTTACAGGTAATGACTCATGCCTTGTAATTAAATTACCATCATTATTTATTGACACCACAGTACTGAACAATATTGCTTCTTTACTTGGTGTCATTTTTTTTGTCTTGTTCTTTGACAAAAGTAGGATTTATTTTTGGGTCTAATTTTGGAAGTTTTGTAAGAACTGCAATAGCTTGGGCAACCTCACCATAAGGCTTAGTAAACAGGTATTTTAATACTGAATTTACTTGCTCTTGTGTAATTAAATAATTATTCATCCTTTCTCCTTTTTATGGGTTCTAAATTTTATTTCTCCTGCAATAGCACTATAAGCAGACATATCTACATATGTATCGTCACTAACTTGGCCAAGTTTAGTTCTAGCTACTTTTAATAATGCCATTAATATTGCTACATCATGTGCAGTTATTTCTATATCTAAATATGCTGACCATAATTTTGCAATGTTAGAATGATTATGTAGCTTATCTCCATAATCTTTTTGTCTGTCTCTTTCAACTAAGACATTTGCTTTAGACAAAAACTCTTTTGTTTTCATACTGTAATTAAATCTTTTATAGGAACTAAATATCCTTTTGATGTTAAGTTATCCCCTCCTGGTACAACTCTGTAATCTTTACTAACTAATCTTCTTAGTCTTGATAAAGGTATATGCACAGAAAACAAATGTGTGTCTTTTGCACTTACAATTTTAAATATCCAAGTATTAGATTTACTTGTGCGTATACCACTATCTTTTCCTCTTGATTGAAATTCTACATAAACATTACCTGTTTTATG
>VMHT01144052.1_pt1 | contig 15982 bp, 14 predicted proteins | sample 4693611 | NCBI WGS metagenome assembly VMHT01 (sample SAMN12280063, study PRJNA550983) | marine metagenome | isolation source: seawater sampled from same location over 5 years 0.02-0.2 micron viral filtrate | place: USA: collected off the coast of southern California halfway between the port... ... | reverse complement strand
CTGTAATTTTAAGAATAATTTTAACTTTATTAACTGCCTACTTATTACAAATTACTGGGTTAAGATTAATAGGAGGATTACTGCTTCTTTATATAGTCTATAAACTTTATAAAGATGTTATCAAAGGTTCTGAAAATGAGGATAATATAAAAGTAGATAATTCTAATTTTTATAAAGCTATTTGGACAATATTATTAGCTGATTTTACAATGAGCTTGGATAATGTTTTGGGCGTAGCAGGTGCTGCTGGTGATCATTATACTCTATTAGTTTTTGGTTTAATTTTATCTATAATATTAATGGCTACAGCAGCTACATTAATTTCAGATTGGATAAAAAGATATAAATGGATAGCTTGGGCTGGTTTATTGGCAATTCTCATTGTTGCTATTGAGTTGATTTACACAGATATTAAAATATTATTTTTATAATGTTCTTAAAAAATTATAATCTCAAAAGTAAAACAGCAATAGTTACTGGTGCTGGTAAAGGTCTTGGTAGAGCTTGCGCAATAGCATTAGCAGAAGCTGGTGCTAATTTAATTATAATTAGCAGAACAAAAAAAGATCTGGATGAAGTTTCAAAAAAAATTAAAAAATTAAAAGTAAAATGCAAATCATATGTTTGCGATATTACTAATTACAATGAAATCAAGGATATTATAAATAAACAAGCTAAAATAGATATTTTGGTAAACAACGCTGGAAATAATATTCCAGAACATTTTACAAAAGTTAAAACTAAAGATATGGAATATCTTGTTAAAATAAACACTATCGCCACATTTAATCTTGCACAATTATGTGCTCTTAAAATGATCAAATCTAAAAATAGAAAAAAAATTGGTGGTGCAATAGTAAATATGTCTTCACAAATGGGACATGTGGGTGGGCCAATTAGAAGTGTTTATAACATGAATAAATGGGGTCTAGAAGGTTTAACTAAAGGAATGTCACTTGATCTAGCTAAATATAATATCAGAGTAAATACTGTTTGTCCTACATTTGTAGTCACTCCTATGACTAAAAAATTTTTGAAAAATAAAAAATTTAAAACAGAAACATTAAATAACATTCCACTTGGAAGATTTGCTGAATTATCTGAGATAGCATCATCTGTGGTTTTTTTAGCTTCAGATGCAGCTTCAATGATTACTGGAACTTCATTACTGGTTGATGGTGGATGGACTGCAAAATAATATATAGATTATTTTTTTTAATAATCCTTTTGTTAACAACAAGCTCAAAAGCTGTAGAATTTGATGGAAAATTTTTACAAGGTCATTTTATAATTGGATCAACTGATCCTTCAGCAAAAATTATCATCGATAAAAAAGAAGTTAAAGTTTCAAAAGACGGTTTTTTTGTTTTTGGAATTGATAGAGATAGAAAATTTGATTTAATCATAACTAAAGTTAAAGATGGAAAAAAAGAAAAAATAGTCAAAAAGATTTTAAAGAGAGAATATAACATACAGAGAATAGATGGTTTAGAGGAAAGTAAAGTAACCCCACCAGAATCTGTCTATAAAAGAATTAAAGAAGAAAATAATAAAATTGGAAAAGCAAGAGCAATCGACTCTGATTTACTTTTTTTCAAAGATAAATTTATTATGCCTGTAGAGGGAATCATTAGTGGTGTGTATGGCAGTCAGAGAATATTAAATGGCAAACCAAGATGGCCTCATTATGGAATAGATATTGCAGCAAAAAAAGGTACGATGATTAAATCTTCAGGTTCTGGGACTGTCACTATGGCAGAAGATGATCTTTATTATACTGGTGGAACAATAATTATGGATCATGGTCACGGGATATCAACAATATATTCTCATTTAGAGTCAGTCATGGTTTCTGTAGGAGATAAAATTAATAAAGGAGATATCATCGGTACAGTCGGATCTACTGGAAGATCAACTGGTCCCCATTTAGATTTTAGAGTAAATTGGTTTCAAACTAGACTAGATCCTATGTCGGTAATAAAAAAATGAGACTAAAGTTTCATAAAGAAATAGAATTTTTTTTAAAAAAAATTTTTTTTTCACAATCTTTTTTACTTAAGAGACGTTTAGATCGAGCAATTAGAAATAATGAAGAAAATGAAATTAAACTTGTTAAAAGATTTGTTAATAGAGACAGTGATTGTATAGATATTGGAGTATATAGAGGTGTATATACATATGAGATGTCAAAGTATGCAAATGTTGTACATTCTTTTGAAGCAAACCCAATTATATTTGAAAATTTAAAGAAAAATTTAATAAAAATAAAAAAGAATATAAATTTTTATAACTTTGCACTAAGTAATAAAAATGAAAAAGTTGAATTGAAAATTCCAATAAGAAATTCAAATTCTAGTAAGGATAATTATGAAGAATACTATAAATTAGGGACTGCAACTATTCATGAAGAAAATACCATACAAAATTACGAAAAATTTTTTATTGATGCAAAAAAATTAGATGATTGTGATTTTAAAAATAAAATTTCTCTTATTAAAATTGATGTAGAAGGACATGAAATACCTGTAATTGAAGGTGGAATGAAAACTATATTGAATAACAAACCTGCGCTTATAGTAGAGATAGACGAAAAACATTCTAAACAGAAAGTTTCTTTTACAATCAATTATATAAATTCCATAGGATATAAGTCACATTATTTTTTAGATGATACACTTAAAGCTACAGATGAACTTGATGATTTTAATAAATATAGTAATTATATCTTCTTACCAACTTAAATCATGAAAAGAAATACAATTGAGATAGTTTCAAATAAACTTGTTCACGCGTTTTTGAAAAATAAAATCATTGCACCTATTCCAAATCAATTTACAAAAAAACTTGAAAATGCACAAAAATTAAGAAAATTATGTGAAAGTAAAATTAAAGAACCTATCGTAGGATTTAAAGCAGCAGGCACTGGAATTCCATTAATTAAAAAGTTTAAAGAGAAAGAGCCCTTTTATACCTCAATATATAAAAGGAATTTTTTGAAAAGCGGAAAAAGAGTGAAAGTAAATAAATCTACTTTGGGTATTGAGCTTGAGGTTTGTTATAAAATTAAAAGATTATTTTTTAATTCAAAAAATAAAATTACTACAAAAAACGTATCCAAATATATATCTCATATTGCCCCGTGTATCGAAGTAGTTGGTTACAGACAAAGAAAAAAAGGCATTAACTCTTTTGGAGACTTGTGTAGTGATTTTGGTGCAAATGTTAAATTTTTAATTGGAAAAGAAAAGAAATATAAAAAAACAAATGTAAGGAATTTAAAAACAAATATATCTAATAAAAAAATTGGACAGACTGTTAATGGAAATACTAATACAGTATATATAAATCCACTTAATTCTCTTATATTTGTTTTGAATAAAATTCAAAAAGATAAAATAAAACTGGATGATAATTTTTATGTGTTTACCGGATCTACTGTAGGTGTAGTTCCAATTTTAGCAAAAGGTCTTTACCAAGGAAAAATTGATAAACTTGGGCAAGTCAAAACAATAATAATCTAATGTCTCTACACTTTAGTAAAAAAGAATTTTCTATTCGAAAAAACAAAACAATCGATGCTATGAAAAATCATCATCTAGATGCAATTTTAATGTTTAGACAAGAATCAATGTATTGGCTTACAGGTTACGACACTTTTGGTTATGTCTTTTTTCAAACACTCATTATGGATAAGGAGGGTAATACAATTCTTTTAACTCGTGCCCCAGATTTAAGACAAGCACAAAATACTTCGAATATTAAGGATATTAGAATTTGGATCGATAGAGATGGTTCAAATCCTGTTGATGATTTGAAAATCATCTTAGATGAACTAAATTTAAAGGACAAAAAGATTGGTGTTGAATATGAGGCTTATGGAATGACTGGACGTAATGCACTTAAGTTGAACAAATCATTGGAAAATTACTTTAACTTGGAAGATCAATCAGAACTCATAACAAAACTTCGAGTAGTAAAATCGGAAGAGGAAATAATTTATATTAAAAAAGCTGCTCAATTAGCTGATTTAGCTCTTGAAGAAGTTTGGAAAAATGCAAAGGCTGGAGTAAGTGAGTCAAAAATTCTTGCTGAAATGAACAAAGTTATTTTTGAGGGTGGAGGTGATTATCCAGCTAATGAATTTATAATAGGCTCAGGTAAAAATGCATTATTATGTAGATATCAAGCTGAGAAACAAATTTTATCTAATCAAGACCAACTAACTATAGAATGGGCAGGCACATTTAGACATTATCATTCTGCGATGTTTAGAACTATTCCTATTGGAAAAGCAAATAAAAAACATTTTGAAATGCACGAGGCGTCACTACAAGCATTAAAAAATTGTGAATATAAATTGACTCCAGGAAATAGCATTGGTGAAGTTTTTGATATTCATGCTAAAACATTTGATGAACTTGGTTTCAATAAAGCTAGGATGAATGCTTGTGGTTATTCATTAGGTGCAACTTTTTCCCCTAATTGGATGGACTGGCCAATGCTTTATACGGGCAATCCGTATATCATTCAGCCGGGGAATGTTTTCTTCATGCACATGATATTGATGGACTCAGACAATGAATTAGCCATGAATTTAGGAGAAACGTATTTAGTTACAGAAGATGGCAACGAAAGATTGGGCAAGCAGAAATTAGATTTAGTGGTGCTTTGAAAGTGTTATAAAATTAAAAAAATGAATGAAAAAATATTAGTGATTCACCCGTGTTCCTCTAGAACTGGAACAGTTACTTTTCAGCATATGATAAAATCCCTGAATGTAAATATTCTTTCCAAACCTACAGCTCAAACTAACCTTAGTTGGCACAAATTATTTCATGAACCTTTGCTTAAAAATAAATATTATAAAGCAAAAATTGTATTTGAGAGTCAGCAAAATTCAAAAGCACTCAATTATCATAAACTAAGAAATGATTTGAAAGATTATCTTAAAAGTTTTTTTAATAATCAAAAAAGAATTTCAATTATAAGTGATACAAGTCTGCTTGGACAGTTTGGTGATCCTGATCCAAGGTACATAGATAATTTATATATCTTAAAAGATATTATAGAAGAAATAAAAAATGAACTAAATGTTAAAATAATTATTAAATTTATCATTACAATAAGAAAGCAGCACAGTTGGATTTTAAGTATTTATCATCAGGGTTATATTGACCTTTTATCCAAAGACAATTATGGGGAAAGTTATTCTAAACACATGTCAATTGAAGATTTTTTTAAAAAAATTATCCAATCTGAAAATTATAGAAATTTATTTGACCATACGTTGATAGTAAAAAGAATTAACAAAGTTTTTAATTCTGAAATATTAACCTTGCCAGTAGAGTTATTAAATAAAGATGAAGAAAAATACATTGATAAACTTTGTAAATTCATAGATTTAGAGGTTAATAATAAAGATATACTAACATATTTACAGAAGGCTCCGGCAAATAAGAATTATATTTTAAAAGATGGAAGAAAATTATACTTTTTAAAAAATACTCCTTTTAGTCGAATTTTTTATCTGGCGTTAATATTTCACAATTGGATGAAAAAAATTAAAATTTATAGAGAAAATTTTAGAAATAATATTTTATTAAAAAATGTTTATCAAATTGTCAGACCAAAATCTAAAAGGGTTTTTGTTGATCGTCAACATATACCAAAAAATCTAGATTTGTTTCAAAATGAAATTAAAAATCTTTATAAAGATAGTAATTTAGAATTAGAAAAAATTACGGATACTAACTTGAAAGAGTTAGGTTATTATTAAGTGATTCCTTAGGTCATTTTTAGTTTTATAGGAACAATCCGAGATATGATCTTGATGGATATTGTTCAGACATATTACCGAAAAAGAACTGGATAGATATTATGATAAAGACTTGCCCGATATGGATTTTAATTTATATTTCAGTTAAACAATTCTTAATTCAAATTTATTAAATTCATCTTGATAAATTTTATTCAGCTTTTTCAAGCCCTTTTTTGCAATTTTCATGGAGTCTAAAATTTCTTTTTCAAAGGTATGATGTTGCCAACGCCAAATTTCTAAATTTTTGTTTTGATTTTTTAACTTAATAACCCTTTTTTTAAATTGATTGTTCAATAGTAATTCATTTTCATAAACAACTTCTCTACCAAATTGTGTTTGAAAATTGTTAGTTGTTAAAAAAGATGATCTTGAATAATCACTTTTGAAATAAACATAATGACCACCGTTATCTATATGATCTAAAGTGACGTGGGGCCACTTATCTTCAGAAAGATTTTTAACATCATTTATCTTTAATAAGTTTCCAACAACTTTATAATCATCACTTTTTTCTTTCTTTGCAGCAATATCTTCATAAATTTGATTTATATCATGTATATTTTGAAGTTTATATTTTTTATATTCAATATATTCAATTCCAGCTTTTCTATTATATAGAACAGAATTAATAGAATCTGAGATTGTTTTTTCATTAGATTTATCATGTATGCTCATAACGTGAATATGAGCTCTATCAAGTCCACCGATACATGCGCACATGCCATGTTCAAAAACTACAGACTTTCTATTTAACTCCTGATCAATGACCTCTTTTATAATTTTGATAGTAAAATTTAACTCCTCTAATTCACTAGAATGAATTTTGCCAAATGATGGAAGAAAATCCTTAGAAATTATTAAAAGATAACCCGGCGTAAAAGCACCATAACCAGAAATAATGAAAAAATTTTTTGTATGTGCTACTAATCTATTAAATGCTTTAACTTTTTTTGGGAGAGAAGTTCGATTTTTGCTTTCTTTGTAAAATCCTTCCCAAGATAATTGATCTTTTTTCATTTTTTTCAAAGAGAATTACAAGAATTTTAAAATAATTGAAACCAAAAAATTTTATTTAAAAATGTTTTGAGTTATTTTGTGAGTATTGTTTGTAATTGCTTTAATTATAGTTTGTCTTCCTGGATTAAAGTTATTTGCGAGGGTGCCTGGTATATATAAGCCATTTTCTAGCATAAAATTATTATTTGGTGTAAATCCAGTTTGATTAACTTTATTTGTTATCTTTTTTAATGCAGAAACAAGTTTAATTTCATCTTTATTTTCAACGATATTCACCGGACCAGAAACATTAACTACGATATCACTCGTAATCAATTTATTAGTTATTGTTTTTAATAAAATATTATCTTTATTTTTTGTTATAAGAATAACTTTATCTTTTAAAAATTTTATTTTTTTATTTCTTAAAAGTCTATTTTTCGCACTTATTGTTTCTGGATAAGTGTATCTTGTTTTACTTCTTATGAACGGAAAAATAAGTTGGTTGTATAACTTTTTTTCTTTTTGAGTTAATCGATTATAACAATGTGTCATAATCTTATCTTTTAATATATTAGTCCACACATCATATTTATTAAATTTGAATTTTTTTGCTTGTTTAAATTCCTTTAGGAGTAAATCACTAATTTGGTATGCCTTTGAAATTTGATTTATATTTTTTTTCGTGAAAAATTTGTATTTGAACAGATGAAATTTTTTAGAACGTTCTGCTTTTTGTAAAGTAAGTGAGTTTTTTGAAATACTGGTAATTCTGATTGAAAATTTTTTAGTCTTAATAAGACTCTCAATTTCCTGCATGGTTTCTAACAAACCAGCTTTATTTCCTATAAATACTAATTTTACATTTTTCTTTTTTTTATGAATTAAATTTATCTTTTTAATTAAATTACTTGTTCCCCCACTAGTATAAAAGTCCCATATATAGTTATTGTTTGAGTAATTTGTAATTTCTTTAATTTTTTTTGGTGGAACAAGCCCAGTTCCGAGTATGATTTTTTCTGCCTTCAAATTTTCAACTAATAACAATTTTTTTTTTTGAATTGAATTTCATTTTTAACTAAATTTAAATCAATACAAGTAAATTTTTTTTTTGGTAAAATAGTATAAAAATTTTTTTTTTTTAAATTTACGACATCACCCTTATAAAATTTTAATTTTATTTTTAGTTTTTTTTTAAATTTTAAAAAATCAATAATCTTATCCTTTAAAAAAAAGGAATAAATCAATCTTGGTAAATATATCTCTTTATAAGAAGAAAAATTTTGATTTAATAAATGCTTATTTTTTTTTAACCATTCAATTAAATTATAATCTTTATTTTTTTTTGAAAAATTAATTATTAAATCTTTATTTTTTTTTTTATTAAACCATTTGATAAAATTTTGATGAGAAAGTCTAAGCGGATTGTTAAAATAACCAAATTTAGATTTTTGTTTGCTATAAGCGACTCCCCCAGGTATGTTATTCAAATCTTTTTCAATTACAGCAATTTTTATTATTTTTTTAATTTTTCTTTTTATCAATGTTTGTTTAATTCCATAAAGGGCCTCAACACCAATTACACCAAATCCAATTATAGCTAAGTCAAATAACATCTTTTTAAAAAATAATTTATATATATATTCAAATTGCTTATAAATACAATCCTTGATCAATGAACAAAATTTATATTAATAAAAATCAGTTCTCAGACCTTCTAAATTTAGTAAATAATGTTTTTTTTCCTTTAAAAAAATTTGTCAATAAGGATGAATTTTTGAATATTATTCAAAAAAAAAATTTAAAAATTCTTTTTTTCCTTTTCCTATATTTTTTGGATTAAACAAAAAAACTTATTTCAAAATTAAAGATAAAAAAAAATTAAATTTATTTTATAAAAACAAAAAACTATTAGAAGCAAATAATATAATTTTTTATGATGTAAATAAAAAAAAAATTGCAAAAAAAATGTATGGAAAAAACTATTTAAAACACCCTTTTTATAAAAAATTTATCAATGAAAATTATAGATTTTTATCATTTGATATAAAAAGAATTAATAAAAAAAATCTAAGTCACAAATATTTTATGTCTCCAATGATTTTTAAAAAGAAATATAACATTAGTTCTTTTAAAAACTTATCAAGTATTCATACAAGAAATGTTCCTCACACGGTTCACCAATGGATATATAATTTCTTATTTAAAAAATTTGGTGCTTTATTAATACAACCACTTGTGGGTCAATACAAAAAAAATGAGTATCACGATCATTTGATTATTAATACTAATAAAGTTGCTGCTAAAATCTTCAAATCCAAGAAAGTAATGAGCATACCTTTTTTTTCATATCCTAGATATGCTGGTTACAGAGAGGCTGCATTACATGCAATTGTTAGAAAAAATTATGGTTGTACACATTTTTGGGTTGGCAGAGATCACGCAGGGTATAAAAAGTTTTATAAATATATGCAATCTCAAAATTTTTGTAAAAAAAACCAAAAGCAATTGAAAATTAACATTGTAGCTGAAAGAGAACCTTTTTATTGCAATAAATGTAAGTTAATTAAAAACAAAAAATGTCAAAGTGCAAGTTGTAAAAAAGAGAATATTATTAAGATAAGTGGATCTCATATAAGAGATCTTTTAAAAATGAAAAAAAAATTCCCCATTATTTAATGAGCCCAAAAATTTCATCTTTTTTGTCTAAGAATTCTTTAATCAGTTAAGATGTTTATCAATCTTAGTTAGTAATTCCTTTGCATAAATTTCAATTTTATTTTTGAAATTATTTTTCAAAATAATATGAGGTCTTTTTGGATGTTCTGCTTTTATATCCAATCCAACAACATTTTTTGTTTTTTTCTTATATATTTTTTTCTTTTTTTTGCTCATTACTAATTTCAAATCTGTCTTGATATAAATCTCCACGTAATTTTTGATATTTTTTCTATTCCAGTGTCTAATATTATCCATCATACCTATAACAGCAAAGATAACATTTACATTTTGATTAGTTATAAACTTAGCTAATTTACAATATTTCATAACAGTGTCATATCTTTCTTTGTAAGTATAGCCCTTAAGATTAAATATTTTTCTTATATCGTCACCACTAAATAAAACTGTAGGTCCATATTTTTTTTTTATTGAGGGATAAATTTTTTTTGCTAATTGTGTTTTTCCTGATCCAGAAAATCCTGTGATCCAAAATAAAATTCCTTTATTATTTTTATTCATTATAAATTTATATATAAGCATTTTATGAAAAAAAAATATATAAAAGTTGCAATCGACTCCCCTGCTGGTGCTGGAGCTGGAACTCAATCAAAATTAATATCTAAACATTATAAACTTTTTTATTTAGACACTGGAAAAATTTATCGTGTATTAGCTTATAATAAGATCAAGAATAAAAAAATATTTAATCTGTCTTTTATCGAAAAAAAAATAAAAAATTTAAGGATAAAAGAATTGTCAGATAAAAAATTATTATCAAATGAAGTGGGTATAGAATCCTCTCTTATTGCAAAAAATAAGAAAATTAGAAATCTTGTAGACAAATTGCAAAAAAAAATAGCCTATAATCCGCCTAAAGGTTTCAATGGTTCTTGCTTAGATGGTAGAGATATAACATATAAAATAATTCCAGATGCTGATTTCAAATTTTTTTTAACAGCAAATATTAATATAAGAGCAAAGAGAAGATATAAAGAATTAAAAAGAATAAATAAAAAAATAAAATTTAGTGATGTTTTAGAAAGTATTAAAAAAAGAGATAAAAATGATTTTCAAAGAAAAGTATCACCTTTAAAAAAAACTAAAGATGCAATATTAATAGATACTACAAACTTGACAATAAAATCTTGTTTTTTAAAAATAAAAAAAATTATTGATAGAAGAATTTATCTAAATAAATATAGTTAAAATCAAAAGTATTATTAAAGAGATCAAAACTATAAAAACTGATAAACTAGATAAATCTTTTATCTTTTTTATATCTAAATCTATTTCTGTAGTGATTTTGTCTGAGATTTTTTCAACTGCAGTATTCATTATCTCAAACGCTAAGAGAAGTAAATAAACTGTTAATATAATTAGTTTAAATAAATAATCCATTTCAGAAAATATTAGATATGGGATTAAAATTATACCTCCTATAATTTCAGAAATAAACGAATGTTCCTTTAAAGCTTCTTTAAGGCCATTCATCGAATTTAAAAAATTATAATAAAATTTTTTCATAACTAACTCTGATTTTCACATTTAATATTTTCATTAAAATTCCAATTATCTACATATAAACCATAAAAAATATCTCTGTATTTGCATACAACATCTTTTTCCGTATTTCTATTTTTTTTCTCATTTAAACCATACGCATAAAATTTAAAACCATTATTTAATAATTCTTTGGCAGGATTTTCTGAGAAAAAGCTTTTTAGATAATTCAAAAAATTATATTCTAGATCTTTTTTAATTTGATGTGGCACAGAAATAAATTCAATTCCTTTTTGATTTAAAAAATTAACTGGATCCTTTATTTCTTTCAAAGAATCAATATTGGCTATTACTTTGTAATTATTATTTCTAAATTGAATTAAACTTTCTATACTAAAAGTTTCTATCAATAGTCTTGATTTATCAATTTTAATTTGATTTTGTATTACATTTAAATCCTTAATCTTGTCAGTTATCAAAATTGCATCTTTTTTTTGATTAAACCAATCATTTATCTTTTTATAGTCTAGTGGTGTATATTTTTTAGATATTCTATGATTATTAAAGTTTTTTAATGTTGGAGGAATATCACCTTTATAACCAGAATTTGTTTTCCATTTTTCCCAATCGTGAACTGCTACTATAAATCCATCTGAAGTAAGCTTTAAATCAAGCTCGAATAATTTTAGACCTTGAGAATAATTTTGATTTAGTGCCTCTAATGAGTTTAAGTATTTTTGTCCGTTTATGCCGCCCCCGGCATGAGCAATAAATCTATTTTTATCATTTATATAATTTTTTAATTTAAAACTTTTATTATAATTTTTAACATTGAATGAAACATGACCATCATTTACTGGTAAATCAATTATTGATTTATCAAAAGAATCAATAAATTTTGCACTAATTATTTTGTTCTCAGATTTAACAATTGTTAAGTGTTTATATTTAAATTTTTCATCCTCACGACTTATTTTCCTTGAAGATATATTTTCTTTAGGGTTTTCGTCATTTTTAAAAATAAAATCATTATCAAATATTAGATTTATATATGATGGTGATTTGTTCTCTAAATAAAGTTCATATATTTTGTTATTATCACTAATTATTTTAAAGTTATTATCCTTGATAAAAAATTTTATTAATTCAGGTGCTTCAAAAAAATTTGCATTTGATTTATTAAAGGTTGAAAAGTTAGCTTTGTTATCATTTAAGTATTTTTTTAAATCTTTAATTGAATTTTTTTCATAAAAAAATTTATGATTATGTTTAATTTCAGCTGTATCGAGTAAAATTTTAGGAATTTCTATCTGTATTTTTTCTTTGTTATTAGAAATAAATTCTTTATTTGAAATTAAATATAAATATCTTTCAGAATTTTTAAATTTTTTATACGTTTCTTTTATGGATTTATTATCAGGCAACATATGATCAGGTGCTATAAACAAAATTGTATTATCCAATATATTTTGCTTTTTTAAAAAACTAACAAAATCTCCAATTAAATAATCTAAAGATTTTACAGAGTGTTCAAGATTATTATCATAATTATTTCCAATAAACTGTGTCATTCTATTATCTTTAATACCGTTTAAATGTGTATTAATCGTAGATGCAAAAATAGTGAAAGAGCTATTGGTAGTTTTAAAATCTTTTATTCTTTTCTTAATTTCATAAAATAAATCTTTGTCATGAAATCCAAATGTTTTTGGATATATTTTGTAATTACCTGTGGAATTACTGTTGTCAAAAACTTTAAAATTCATACTTTCTAATAAGTCCCTTGTGCCCACAAAATTTGACTCTCCTACGAAATATTCTTGAAAATCATATTTAGCCTTATCAAAAATATGTCCTAACGAAATGATATTCAGCTCTTTTAATCCTTGAAAGATTCTATTTTTTTCAAAAGGAAAATAAGTAGGTAGCCCTGTCATTAAACAATATAAATTTCCACTTGACCAACCACATCCATCAACATCTTTAATTTTTTTAAAATACCATTCCTCTTTAAGTTTATTAAGGTTTGGTGTTAATTCTGGTGTTTGATTAAGGAAACCGCTATCAATAGACTCTATTATTAGGAAAATTATGTTGTACTTCTTTTCAGCCTTTAAATCTTCTTTGAGATTGTAATCTTTTAAATTATTAATCTCTACAAAATTAGAAAAGCTAGATACTTTCTTTTTTTCATTTATTTCTACTTTATAAAAATTATTGTTATTATAAATCTTATTAATTTCGTATATTTTTTTAATAGCACTTTTATTTGGTAGAGTTATAAATAAAAAAACAGATACTAAAAAAAAATAGTAAGTTTTTCTAAAATTGATTAATTTATCTAATTTAATTTTAAGAATTAAATAGTTAAAAATAATTATTAAAATAGGTATAAATAAAACTTCTTTTTTAAATTGAAAATAAAAAACTTTAATTGATGAAATATCAGTATGAATGAAAAACCTATAATCAATTAAATCTCCAGTAAGATAATAAGAAATAATCTCAAAGATTAAAAAAAATGAAAAAAAGAAGCTAACAATTAATCTAGCAACTTTGTTTTGTAAAATATTCAAAATTAATAGACTAAATAGAAAAATTAGAATTATTTGAATTTCAACAAACATTTAGTTTTATACCATCAATCTTTTTTTTTTTTGAGATTATATTTCTGAATTAGCTTTCACCCGTTCATAAGCTAACCTTGAATATATTCCAAGTCTTAAGAAGGGCTCAGGTGGTAATAGGTTTGGTTTTTTCCTTTGGTTTATATAGCCTATTTCATCAGAAGATTGATTGGATGCTAAAATAGCTATCTGTTCTCCAAATAAGGTGCCAACACCTATTCCTGAGCCATTGTAACATCCAGCGACAAAAATATTTCTATCAATTTTTTCAAAAATTTGTGATCCATTTCTACTTCTACAAACAACTCCTGACCAAGTTTTTTCAATAATATCATTAGGTAAAAATGGATATCTTTTTTTTAACCCCTTTAGGTGAAATTTTGATCTCATACTTAAGATTTCATCTTTCATTTTAAAGGGATTTTTAAATTCTGCAGTATTTCTTATCAAAATTCTTTTATCCTTAGTTAATCTTATTGTTGCACCCATTGGTTTTATTGGTAGAACACCCCACTCCTTTGGTGATCCCATCTGATCAAATTCATTATTTTTAAGCTGCCTTGTCATACTTGCTGTTAAAGTAATTGGAAAACTGTAATTTTTTTTAATATTCAAAGATCTTAAAAAGCCATTGGTGCAAAATATTATTTTTTCAGAAATAATTTGTTTATTATTTAAAAAATTACAAATAATTTTATTATTTATTTTTTTCCATTTTATTAATTGGGTATTTTCATATAATTTGACATTTTCAGGTAATGTATCAACCATCGATGAAGATAATTTTCCAGGATTTAATAAAATTCCTCCCTTAGTGTAAATACCTACATTATAAAATGAGGTACCTAATTTTTTTTCAAGTTCTTTTTTATATATTAACTCATTTTTAAAACCTAAATTTGATAACAATCTGCTAAATGAGTAAGCTTTATTTTCATCCTTTGCATCCGATGAAGCAAAAAATTTTCCACACTCATTCCAATCACAATCTACTTGATATTGTTTAATATAATTTTTAACTGCTTTAATTCCTAATTCGTAAATTTTGATCTTTTTTTTATAAATCTCAAAATCTGTATTTGATGTAAAACCATCATTCAAAGTATTATCCACTAGATAGCCAGAGTTTCTCGCACTGGCACCTTCCCCAGCTAATTGAGCATCAACAATTATAATTTTTTTATTTTTGTTAATTTCAGATAATTTTCTTGCTGCAGATAAACCAGTGTATCCTGCACCAACTATTAAATAATCACATTTATCATTTTCATTAAGTAAATTAGAATGATTTCTTTTTAAAGAATTATTTAACCACCCACATTGACTATCATTATGAATTTTCATTTAAACTATATGTTTTATAATGGTATCTTGTTTTATGAAATTTCTTAAATCTTTAGTAATCATTTTAATCACAATTATTTTTTTTGATTTGATTATAAACATAATTCTACCTGAAAATTTAAAAAAAAGAATTGGTACATCAAGAAATTATTCATTAAAATCTGAACAATTTCATCATGTTGCTGCTCCAAATATTAATGTTTATGAATTTTGGGGTAATAAGAAGTATAAAATAAAAACTAACAAATTTTCTATGCGTATTAAAAATAATGAAAGTTTTAATATAGATAAATCTAAAAAAAATATTGGATTTGTTGGAGACTCTTTTGTTTATGGATCTGGTATTGATTATAAAGATCATTTTATATCAAACTTAAATGGATATAATTATAATTTTTTAAATCTTGGATATGTAAGCTACTCACCTTCAATATATTTTAAAAAGATAGAACAAATGATCAAAAAGAAGAAAATTAGTTTTGAAAAAATTTTTCTATTTATTGATCATTCAGATATTCAAGATGAAGCTCAATTTTATAGAGAGGATAAATATGGAAATATTGTGAGAAAATGGATGAGCGATACTGAAGTAAAATCAAAAAATAGAAAATACAAGATTAAAAATTATTTAAAACAAAACTCATTTATATTCAAATTATATGAAAACATATCAGCACCAACTATTTCAAATGATACTAAGAAATGTTTTAAAAGTGAAAATGACTTAAATTTTAGAAAATATTTAGACACAAATAGATTTGGGTATAGTTATATAAATGATATTCAAAATCAAAACTGGGTTGATGAAGGTATAAATAAAATTTTATTTTATTTAGATGAGATCAAATCACTATCAATAGAGCATAAATTTAAGATAATAATCATAAATTATCCTTCAGCTCTTGAAGTAATAGATAATATTAGTTCAGAAAATAGTAAACACCACAATTTCTTAAAAGATTGGTCATTGAAAAAT
>VMHT01113970.1_pt1 | contig 15984 bp, 35 predicted proteins | sample 4693611 | NCBI WGS metagenome assembly VMHT01 (sample SAMN12280063, study PRJNA550983) | marine metagenome | isolation source: seawater sampled from same location over 5 years 0.02-0.2 micron viral filtrate | place: USA: collected off the coast of southern California halfway between the port... ... | reverse complement strand
CTTCATCTTCACCAATGAATTCATAACAATAACGAAGACGATTATATGGGTCTTCTAAATGTTTTTGGATTTCAGTTTGATTCATGAGTAGTGATTAGCGAGAGAGATCAGATTAGATTCTTCGACAACACTTGAGAGGGGAGTTGTTGCCCACTTGTGAAAGGTCTTACCCTCGTCACCTTCGTTCATAATATCCTCAATCAGATTACCTGTTATAGTAACAACGTAGGAACCCACATAGGGTGCCTGGTAGTGTTCAGAGAGGATTGAGATCGCTTGAGTAGTATTCATACTATAGGCGACGTTTAGAGGTTACTAACAATATTACAACGTTCTTTGGCAATCTGTGTATAATCTTCTGACAGATCTATGCCAACAAACTCTCTATCATTATTGATACATCCCACACCTGTTGTACCTGAACCACAGAAAGGATCTAGGACTTGTCCACCAATAGGACTGTAAATCTTGACGAGATACTCCATCAAACTCACAGGTTTTACGGTAGGATGGTTGTTATCTTCTCCCTTCTCTTTACGGGTTGCGCGTGGAGCATAGAAGTATTTCTGATGCTCTGATTGTACCTCACCAATGATGTTTGATGGATACCTACCAGCAGGATTTGCGTCCTTTGTGCCATACTCAGCACCCGTACCTTTGGTATTACCTTCCTTGCCAAATGTACGACGCTTGGCACCACCAGCAACCCAACCTTTTGGAGGTTCTTTATCCCATGGCACACGGGTATTCTCTACATCAATGATGCCACATCCCCACTGCTCAAAGTTACTTTGTAGAGAACCTTTGTATGGTTTTTGTGCCACTACAATTGGTTCATGAGCAGGTTTTAACCTGTTATGTTTAGGCATCTTTGTGGTAGTCATCCACATAATCTGGTCTTTAATAATAAAACCAGCATCCTCCACATTCACCGCCATACGATGATACAATTCAGGAGAACAGAAAGATAACAAGAACGCACCCGGTCGCAAAGTTCTATAAACCTCACGCCAGATCTCTACAGTGGGAACAGCATAATCCCATGTATCCATACCCATCCCATATGGAGGGTCAGTGATACAAGCATGAAAGAGATTCTCATCATAAGTGGAGAGAACCTCTTGACAATTACCAGCAGTGATTGAGAACATTAGATTCACAGATTTGGCGTTCAGAGTGTTTGAAATAGTCTTTCTTTCCAGTACCACTTTGAGTATACATGTTTCGGATATAAAAGTCAAATCCGCGTGAATCTTCTTGCCATTCTTCTTCCATCTGATAGATTTTCAGAACTGCGTTAAGTTCTTCAGTCAGATTAGCAAACTGTTGGCGTTTCTTATCGCTGACAACATCATCAGCAAAGAATATCGTAGTCTCATCATATTTGGCACTAGAGAAGATGTAAACTACACCTTTCTTTGGTAAACCACCATTATAGGTGGGAAATGTTTGCTTGCTTGACTTACATTCAATGTCAACAGTCTTACCATCCTCCAGTGTTACCCTGAAATCAGGACTGTTTTGGATTCCATTAGGTTGTGCTTCGTATTGAATGTTATGTTTGATCAACAAGTCTTCAACCTGTTGTTCATGAAGAGGGTTATCTTGACTGTTGGATTTATATCCAAGAGTCAAAACATCTTGAAAGAATTGTTTCATAGAATCTCGGACTTGGTTGCCCGTTGATGCTTACACTATAGGGGACATTTAGAGGTTACTAACAATAATTACATGAACTTACTGTTGGTAAAGTTAGCATAACTAAACTCCTCACGGTTGACAAGTTTGATGGCATTTGATAGCGTCCAATATACAAAACCCTCACCGACAGTTTGTTTACCACTAGGCAGGAATGTATCAAACTCAGAGTATACAATCATATCCTCAATCATCTCTTGCTTGAGTTCAATGACCCACAAATATAAGTTGGCAAGGTAATTACAACGCAGGATAGTTGTCAGAATCTCATCATCAAGTTTGTAACCAGATGCGATCAGTTGATTGATTGCTTGCTTGGCACGATTTGCCTGCTGAGGTGTCAAGAACTTGACCATGCTACTGTCAATCTTTGGAGCAGTATCATCGCGATGAATACGATCAACAGACGGCATTACAAACTTGATATGTTTTGTATCGTCAAAACATTCACGCAGTGGCAAAGCAACAGCATCACAAAGTTCACCATCAACATAATACTTTGTATGTGGTGCGATGACAAGTTTCTGGTCAATCTTCTCGGGGAAGACATAAGTTAAGGTATTGTTGGCAAATTCACTCTTACGACCAAAACCAATGAAATCACCTTGATACACACCTTCCGTGCGGGGAAGATACTTAAGCATCAAATATAGCAGGTCAGCAACATCTTCTTGATGACCAAAATGCTGATGAATATCATCAACTGTATAGCATAGACGAATCTTTTTCTTGTTGAATGCTGCTTTAGTACATACAAAGAACTTACCCTGATATGTGCCCCAAACAATAGCGGGAGCACCATCCATTTTCAAACCAATGTGAAAAGCAGAACCATAAAGGTCATCAAAAATAGAAAGATCACCAGTGAGAATGGTGTCTTCTGGATGTTCGAGGTGTGTGTTTGCCATACTATAGAAGACGTTTGGGGGTTACTAACAATAATACTTTAAAATCCTCGTGAGGAAAGTTCATTTTCTATCACTTGTTCAATTATTTCAACCACATAAGAATGATCTTCCATATTGATTGCTTCCATAATCATTTTAGCATCATTTGGTGGAACTTTCTCTAAATTTGTAGATTCTTCACCTTCTGTCATAAGGTCATCATTTGTGACAATCCACGCCGCACATGGTGCTTTAGCACCTAACTTTGTAGAAAGAGAATTGACGTAAGTTTGTAACTCCCCCAATGATTTAATCTTTTTCATTTGTTTTTACGAGATCGCTTGTGTTTATCTATAAAGTTTATTGCTGATTGTCTGTTTCTACACACTTTAAGCACGTTTGCTTGATGAACAATAGCGAGTTTAGTTGTGCTGCCAGCGATAGGCACAGCAGCATACATTTTGGGATCATCATACTTTCCGACGATGAATCCTTCCTCGTATGGTTTAGCATCAAGCAAACTTGCCCTAGTATATGTTATCTTCATCGGCGCACCACAGAATCAAGAACCTCACCTTTCTCAAACACGATGTCAACAACACGCTGTAATGCGCGTTCAGTGGCAACACCAACGTTTGAATATACAGGAACGCAAAGCATACCATAGGACTTAGAATCACCACCCTTACGGAGCACACGACCCACAGTCTGTGTCATTTCAATCACATCCATGTTGCGAAGGAAAATAACTGCCTCAAGTTCTGATACGTTGATACCTTCAGCAAGGATTGAACGGTGAAGTACAATAAACTTACGATCAGGATCTTTACCCCAACTGTTTAGAACATCAAAGAAATGCTCACGGGATACTTTCTTGCCATTGATGACAGCACCAGTCTTGGAAGTGATGTAAAGATAATCATATCCACGCTGCTCAAGTTCATAAGCAAAATCAGTCTGAAAGAGATTGATAAGTTGCTGGGTTGTTCTCACTGCCACCAAAATCTTCTTGATGCTGATGTCATCAATAGTCTTGAGGATATTACTAGAATCAGTGAGAGGACTGATGGACTTGACAGGCATTTTTGCCATGTCAATAACTTTCACTTTAGGGGGCAAAATGAAACCACCGTCAACAAGTTTAGGGGCAGAAACACGCGAGATGATTTGACCATAAACGTCAGCATTGTTCATGCCTGGTTTGTTAGGAGTGACAGAAGTCTTGCGGGTCGCTGTAAAATAGTAGCAACGATCTGCTTTCTTGCTGTAATGCTCAACAGAGGGATAGCAATGACGCTGAACAGAATTGTGTGCCTCGTCAAAATAGATTGTATCAACAGAAATACCTGCCTCAACAATACGATGGAGCGAATGGTATGTGGTGAAGATGATAACATGCTCACGCACTGTCTGACACATATCAACAAACAGTTTGATACGTTCTGACTTGGTAGTTCTGAAATGCTTTGTCTCTCCACTGTGAACATGAAGAGGGTTAGCATTAGTCACATGCTCAAGAAACTCCGAAGAGAGTTGTTCTGCGAGCAAAATACGAGGACAAACAACTACAATAGTGCGAGGAACATTGACCTCAAAACGACGCACGGCATCCATGATTGCGACCAATGTCTTACCACCACCAGTGGGGAAAATACACTGACCGATAGAATTAACTTTAAGGGCGTTGAGTGCTTCTTGCTGGTGAGGGCGAAGAGTAACGGTCATCAAGTTGGGTTGCTGTATAATAGAGGACATTTGGAGGTTACTAACAATATCACTCAATGCGAGTAATTACCATGCAGGTTTCACCTGTTTCTTTCAATTCCTGTTTCTGATAAGAAACCTTGAAACCTTCATGTGCCAATACACCTGGCACAGGAGGGTGATAGTGTGATTCAGGATTCTCCAATGGAATATAAAAGAACATACCAGGTTCCATGCTATACCAAGGATACTTAAGTTTCCCCCCTCTACCTACGGGAGGTTCAAACATGGAGTCGTTATCTTCAACATTGAACAGATCAAAAGCGGACATGATGATAATGAAGTGAGTTTAGTAAGTGTGAATCAGGCGGCAGATTCTTCTGCTGCTGTTGTTGTTGCTTTGCCTACGTTAGATGGACCTTTCCAAACTAGACCATTCTCTTCCCAATGTGCGATAAATGCCCGACGAAGTTCAGTCAGTTCAGTATAACGTGACTGCTGTTCTTTTGACAAATTAAAGTTATTATCTCTCCACACTTTGCGGAGTTCTTGAAGTTCACGAATGATGGTCGAGGAGTTGTTCATGATGTGGTTGCTTACAGTATAGTGGACATTTGGAGGTTACTAACAATAATTACCCGTGATTTTCCATAAATTCATCAAGAGTGTAACCTTCTCCGGTTGATGTTTCTTCAATCAATTGTTCTACTGTAAGTGATTCCATTTCCTTACGATATTCTTCTGGAGTTAGATCTTCTGGATCGTAGTCATCGTGGCAGAGGTAATCCCACTCATGAACAAGGGCATCAATTAGTTGTTCTTTAGTGTAGTTCATGATTCCTCACAACTAATAGAACGATAATCGATTATGATACGCCTTAAATCTTCTGCTGCTCCAATCATAGTAGATTTGGAATATCCTGTCGCATAAGGATAACTCTGCTCACTATTATCAGCAGCAGAGTCTACATTATAGCATACATTTACAGCATCATATAGTCTTTCAACTATACTTTCAAGTTGAGTGTCAAGATTCATGGAATCAAGCAATGTCTACACCATAGAAGACATTTCAAGGTTACTAACTTTAATTACCAGGCAATCTCTTCTGTGATGGTGATATTTTCTTATCACCTGAACCGAGATAACCTGCTCTCTTTTTACCAAGAACAGTGACTCTTACTGGTTCAATTCCTGACTGTTGTGCTGGTTTAGTCTCTTTTTTCTTGGTGATAGCACTTGAACCACCTGCTAATCTCTTCTTAATATCACCACGCTGTGCCATTCCTAGCATAGGACGTGATTTAGCAGCAGTTTTTGCTGCTGTCTTAACAACATCAGAGGTTGTTCTCTTTGCTAATGCTCCACCCTTTTCAGGTTTAGGTGTTGCTTCTTTATTCTTATTTCTATATGGTTGTGGTTTACGCTTTTGTTCAGATCCTGCTGTATTCTTACCAGCATTCTTGATGCTTTGAACAGCATTTTTAGCAGCACCTTTTAAGGCGGAACCCATACCAGTGCTGGGTCTCTTTGTAAAAGATTTAGATGACCCACCTTCAGTGCCTGATGTAGAATAATCACCCACACCTTGTGGACCTTCTAATAGAAAATCTTGAAATGTTTTCATGTTAGGTACTCATGCGTTTGTGAACTCTACCCATGATTTTAGTTCTACCTTTGGCGTCAGGATTTGTGCCTGTTTCTTTCTTATATTTGGAAGTTTCCTGGTCTTTCATGATACCACGCAGCATTGTTTCACCTTTACGTTGCTGCTTCATTCTCTCTTGACGAGTCATACCAGATGCTTTTGCTGGTTTATAATCAGAAGAGGCAGATTTAGTCTCTTTCTTTTTCAGGAGTTTAGATGCTTCTTTACTAGCATCCTTTGAAGATGTAGTAGTCTTCTTTACTTCACCACCAGATTTTCTTGCTGCTATTCTTGCCTGTGCTGCTTTCTTTCTTTCTTCTTTTGCCTTATCAGCATATGATTGCTTTACCTCTGCTGACCCTCTTTCTTTCGTTGGTTGTTGCTCACGGTCAGATCTTGCTTGTGTCTTACCTACATCCTTTCTGGTCTTATATTCACCCACAGAGGCAGATTGTCCACCACCAGTTGCTTTTACTCTAGGTTTTACACCTGGTGCTCGTCTACTAGCAGTGTCTCTTTTAGGTGCTTTACGTCCACCTTCGCCAGTTTGTTTAATTTGAGATCTTCCCTGAATCTCTGGATCGTATGTTGCTTCCGCAATAAATTGATTAAATGTTTTCATCCTTCCACCACGGTAGCATCTGTGAATCCACCATTTTTACCATCAGGATTCACTAGCAAGGCATCTGCTTCTGATTTTGTGTCATAATTCATTCTTCCCACTGATTCATCAGTCCAGCGATTTCCACCATGATAGTAGACAGTACGTCCGTCTAATTTTCCAGGTCTAGTAATGTAGAATGCCATGGCAGGGAGAACTAATATATTTTATTTAGTCTCCCTGACTAATTTAGTTCACCATCTATCAGGTGTGTTTAGATCTTCAACATAAGCATTGACTTTTTCAGATCCTTGAATATCAAGAACCTTATCCCAATCAATGTTATGAGGTTGAAAGTCATCCATCACATCTAATTCTAGAGTGACGCGATACTTTGCTTTTTGAGGCATGTAAGCGAAAGGCATGGTGAACTCCTGAACTACTTTAACAATATAGTACGAAATCCACCCGCAGTCAAGGGGTGGTGGTCAGTTGTTTGACCGGACAATGAATGTATTTAGTGTCATAAAATAAGTTTTTAACATTTCCTGACACAATGAATAGATTAGTGATGACTAATTGTGCCATGATGAGTGTGCGGATAATGGCAATTTTATCCGCCTCCTTTACATCTCTACCCTCTTTCTGACCTAGTGCTTTTGCCCACAGTCTCCACATTGGATAATTTAGTTCTTAATAAATCCCTTATCTAGTAGGAATTGTTTAGTCAATGGAGTAGGATCATATTGCTCCCACATCGCACCAGTTTTACACGCTTTGAGAGCATCAACTGTCATACCTTCCACTCTACCTGTCCACATTGCCTCTTGTTCCCAAGGTAGTGCTGATTTAGGATAGGTATCTTTTGCCATATCTTTCCACAATTGTGGGATCTTCTTATCATCAAATACTACAGCAATATATGTGTTCTTAATATCACCTGCCATACAATCTTGTGCCATGTGCCATCCCTCATGACGCATAACTGACATTAAAGTGCTTTCTTTTTTCATGAAAGCATCATTCAAGTAGAAATGATTGCTTACTGTGTGATATACTCCACGGTGTCCTACTGGAAAATATTCTTGCGGTGCTAGATATACTTTTGAATCTACATCATTGATAAGTTTGAGTAGTATAGAAAACTCTGAACTTACATTGAATGTCTTACCGTAATAATCTTCAAGCGTTTTGAGGGAAGTAATCTCCACAACACCATCTTTACATTCCTGTAAAAGGAGACAACCCATTGAGTGAGATGAAAAATACTCATCAGGAAAAGTAAGTGGGTTCGATTGAAAATCATTTGCTAATGTAGGTGTACTTAAACTAACAGATGCTGCTAGTGCCAATAATAATTTTCTCATTGTTCCATTGATAAATTTCTGCTTTTTATGTATTCAATTTGATGCCAGTACCAATTATGACATACAATTAAAGTGTGAATCTTTTTGTGTTTTTCTTCTTTTGTATACTGACAATTAGGTTTATCTTTTACACCAACTTCAATTGTGATGTAATTATCATCAACAAAGTATACCCACCCCTCGTCTATTAAACCAGTAGAACGAGTCCATCTTACATAATCATCAATTTTTGGAGTATGGTACTCAAACTTAAGTTTTTCCTTACGAGTCTCCATCATCACCATCACTAATACTGGGCAATCCAATAAATGACATGGTTTCTTGCTGTTTAAAGTATAGTTTGACATAGCACCGCAGTGCGTCTTTTAACACTTCAATATCATTACAACCCTCAATATCTCTTGATATCTTTTCGTAAGCAAATGATTTAGAGGGTGTTGATAAAGATATAGTTGATGGATCTAGTTCTTTCATAAAAATGCTTTCTCTAGGGGTGTTAGATTTAACTGCATGGCAGTATATACCCTAGTATCATTTATATCTACTTGAGCACCTACCTTATTACAGTTGATGGGGGCATGGTAAGTGTGCGTAGTGCTTCTCTTCGTTCTCTTATACTTGACGAATCCCCAGATGGTACGAATAGGACTATCAGTAGTATAAGCATAACTCTGAGTGTCACAAAGCCATATAGCATCCACATTAGATTTGAAAGTTTGACATTCATAATAGTAATGTTTTGGTGCTCTGTGGGGGAAGTCAAGAGGAAGTTCCATACTTATATGTCAACATAGTCATTATAATGGATAATTTAGATAATGGCAATACCCTGTGCCACTAATCAGAGTGGGCGAATTTGACTATTTTTACAACCCTGATTTAGTATATGACGTTCCCACATCATGGCATCACGAATATCAAAGAATACTGTCTTCTGTCGTGCCCACTTTTTCTTTTTCGGTTTGTCGTATTCTAGGAGAAATTTCATCTTGATAAGTACAAAATCGAGTCATTTGATTTTTGATTTCACTGGAAGAGAAACCAACATCTTGTAGAAAATGAATAAATTCACCAAAGTATTCGACTAATTTAGCATCAGTCTTTAACTCAACGGTGATGTTCTTTGTAAATGTGGTTTGAGGGTACATGACATCATAATACCCCCAATCAACATACTCTTTCTCGTAGATATACTTTACAGAGTCGGACATTTTTGTTTTTGCTTTAGATATAACAAATCTAATACCTCCTGTCGGAGACTCATCAACTCATCATAACATTTTTGGTTATGAGCACATGCTCGAAGTCTATTATCAGGTTTTAACACACTCTCGATGAATAAAGTAAGAGCACGTTTTTCACTATCATTCATCGAATACCTTGCATTGGGGTGCTCCTGGATGATCATTACAAAAATCATCTAGAAGTTTATCTTGATGACGATTATGCCAATCGCTAATTTTACCTTCGTGCTCTTTATCCCATTCGTTTTCTTCATGCTTTTCATTAGCATTGAAGTCTACCTTATACTTAAGGTATTTGTCATTAGGATCAAAGAGAGGACTTTCGGGATTAGTTGCTTTCATGTTAGGTGAGAAAAGAAGAAACGACTTTAGAGTCTAGTTCGTCAACTAAACCATATTTATCTGCTTTTCTGATGTTTTCTCTTAATTGTGTATAGCAACCTAAATTAAGATCATCATCATCACAAACGATGATATCAAAGCATTGCTCATCAGTTTCAGCAATGACATTCCATACGCCACCATATTCTGACTGTGGAAATGGTACAAAATGGTCAACAATGTAGAGGTGTTTCATCATCTCCTATGAATTACTCTTTAGTTTAGACTGATGTCGAAGGTTTGTCAACTGTCTTTCAAGTTCATACCTTACTGGTGTTAAATGACCGTAAATGTAGGATTTACTTTCATTATTCTCTGTAAGTTTGGTGATGTTATCCACCTGCCATATAGCGAACAGCAACACCTCGGTGTCAGTAATCATACAAACTCTTCAAGATAGTATTCTAACGATACCCCGATTTCTTCTGCCTTGTTAAGACAATCTTTCAGGAATTCGTCAATGTCTTGAGGTTCAATCTCGTTGATCTTTTCGTTCATCTTTCAATTTGTTAACAAGGTGGGCAGCAAACTCTTCAAGTTTATCGGGATGAATAGCACGGATATCGCAATCTTTGGTTGCTTTTTCCATCGATTTAATCTCTTTCGGAGATGTTTTACCTTTGTAGGTCATTTTTTAACTCAAGTCGATATCTATATTATCATAGTTGACTTTTGTCTGATTCTCAACACTTGATTTACCAATCTTAACACTACTGTAAGGATTATCAATTTTTCTTACTTCAAGCACAGTATTGTTCCATGCCCGTTGTGATGCTGTCTCATATTGACGAATATAGACAGGCAAATAGGCAGCAATAGCATGACTGGTGTCAATTATAGATTGCCTATCCTCATTGTTAACTGCTTCATTCAAATCATCAATCATCTGCTCTAATGTTACAATACGATTGAATGATTCTTCAAGGGAGTTCATGACTTCCCAAGTCTTGTCATAAGAAATAGTCACTTGATTTCCTCCCAGTTAGTGTCGTTTTCTTTCTTCATCCAGAAGAAATACATGTCAGTGATAGAAGCAAGAAACATTTTCTCTTGGTCTTCTTTCTCAACCCTACAAGAATGAAGTCCATTCATTAGGTTGGCAAACCTGTTCTTTGCTTTAGTGCTTTTTGGTTTGACTGTAATAAACTTGGTCTTCATGGCTCTAATTAGTTAAAGTTTGATCTTCAAAGGCGGCAAACCTAGTCTACCCTCCATTGCGATACTTGTCAAGCAGTTGTTGTTCTGCCTGATAAGCACACATCTCACATTGAGGCAGTTTATATAAGTGTTGGTATACATGATACAGTTCATGTAGAATAGTAGAGGTATATTCATCTCCAATAAGATTATTGTGGATTTGAATCACATACTCACATGGTCCGATTTTCATACACCATCCAGTCACACCCTCATCAGATAAGTCTAAATGCTCTACCGTGAGGTCAATAGCAAAGTTGGATAGGTATTCCATAAGAAACCAGTTCACAGTGCTGCTACAAGCGATTGTAGAGTCCTCTGGTAACACTTCAATACAATGCATTGATACTCACCTGTGTAAGACGTACACCCCATTGGAGCATGATGATGAAGGATGAGACGAAGATTAGTTTGTCTAATTTTGTCATGGGTCTCTGTCCGACCTCCATACTATAAGACCCCCACCAGTTAAGGCGAGGGTCTAGTGGACAGTTTTAAAACTGAACCTCATGTTTAGGTTGGATACGCAACGAGGACAATACCAGAACCTCCATGCCCTGCTGCTTGATTATATGCTGGACTTGCTCCACCACCACCTGATCCTGTGTTCTGAACTCCAGGATGACCGTGCCTATAAACAGGATAAGTTGCATCACTTGAGTTTCCAGGTCCATCAATAGCACCTAATCCCCCACCTCCTGCAGGTACAAGAGTAGCCGAATATGGGTTTACACCAGTTGGTTTAGAATAACCACCACCATTACCACCACCAGCAACATACCATCTTGTTCCAGTGGGATTTTGGACACCTAAACCACCACCACTAGTTCCAGACGGGGATGATGCTGGATTTTGGAATGTTGTGGGAATCTGAATTCCAGGTCCACCAAGTCCACGCGGGATACCCATAGGAGGATCGTTAGGATATCCAACACCACCAGCACCACCGCCGCCAGCCCCCATTGGAGGTGAAGGTGCTACCGTTCCACCACCATCATATCCCCAACCATTTGGAGGAGAAGTAGCAGAAGGGTCTCCTGGGAATGGATCACCTGTTGAAGCACCACCAGGACGATCGTCGTCAGCGGAATAACCATTGGTGCCACCACCTGATCCACCGGCAATACCATCAGCAGCCGTCGCTGGTGGATAAGAATATCCACCACCCATGCCACCACCAGGAGCAGTTAATGGTGGACCAAAGAATGAATCGGTTCCATTACCACCTGGACCCGATGGTCCAACATATTCACCGCCACCACCTACTTGAACTAAAATAGTTTGTGGAGTAGAAATCGGTGTGCTTCCGTGAAGAACTGCACCAGCACCTCCACCACCACCTCTAAAACTAATACCGCCACCAGAACCACCACCACCAACTACAAAATATTCTACACTTTCATCAAAAGTTGCTGGAGCAGTAAAATTACCAGAAGATGTAAAGGTATGAATGGTTTTTGTACCATAGAAACTAATAACACCACCACTTGCTTTTGCAGTTTGTGTTTGAACTGATCCAATTTTATATCTCACCACTACAATACCAGATCCACCCTCTCCTCCATACACACTATCTGTTGAACCACCACCTCCGGCACCAGTTCCAGACAGTCCACTTACCCCATAAATTGAGGGACTTCCACCAGCTCCACCACCACCAATACCACCAACTGGTTGTGTAGGTGAATGAGGTCCACCACCGCCGCCACCACCAGCGAACCACTGGTATTGTCCTGTTCCAGGATTTAATGCACCAACACCATTTGTAGTAGCTGCTGGTCCAGCAATAGCAACTTGAACACCATCACCACCAGGATATCCATAATTAGTATGAGGTCCATCATTCTGACCACTACCTTGTTGTCCTGCTCCACCACCACCTGTTCCATACCAGGCAGCGTCTGACGCAAGACCACCATCTTGTCCTTGAGTTATACCATATGGATGTGCTCCTGGAATAGTTGGTACAACGGGTGCTGGAGTGCTCGGATTATATCCATAACCTTGAACAGCAAGGGGGGGAGATGGGTCGTTTCCATATGCTTGACCACCGCCAGAACCACCTGGATTACCATCACCATAATTATCTCTAGATTGTCCAGCACCTCCACCATTACTGGTTATGGTGCCAAACACTGAATTACTCCCGTTACCAGCATCTTGAGGTCCTGTAGTTCCATGGTGGCCACCAGCACCAATAGTGACAGTATATACTCCGGGAGTTTCAGACGCCGTTATGTCGGGATTATTAGTGGACATAGGGTGGCCAAATAAATTGGTTCTTAATCCACCGGCACCACCTCCACCAGCATAAAATCCATATCCACCGCCTCCTCCACCAGCAATTACAAGATACTCAAGTGAAGCAGGAAGATTACCTACAGCAGCTACATTAAATTCTCCTGACGATGTAAAAATATGTGCCCTATAAATTGTATCCCCATCTGCATAATCAGCAATGGCACCACCAGTTGCTGTTAAACCTGATAGCGGAGGTGGCGCTGGGGTTGTTGCACCACCAAGAATAAAGTTATCCCTATAATATTCTATAAGATGTCCATCTGTTTTACTAAAACCTGGACCTCTAGGTTGTGAAGAACGTGCTCCCATTGTTAATTACCTCAAATATCAGTATCGCCAAGGATTTGGAAGTTTATAGCACTTCCAATACCTGTTCCCGACCCACTTGTTGGAGCTGTAACTTCTACAACAATTTTGTCTTGATTTATCAGAACTAATGGGTAGTTCATCTCATAGAAGAACGTTTCATTAGAAGCAATATCAATTCTTGCTAATCTATATGCCGTCTGTCCGTGTGCTACCTGGGATACTCCATCAGGATAAATGTAAAGTGATGAAGTTGCAGTAGAAAGTCCAGTATTATGCATCACCACACCTCTTAAGTATGTGGTTGACGCAATACCAACACCACCAGCGGTAGGAGTAACTCCTACCGTTAAAATACCAACGGTACTAATGCCAGTTACCGACTTAATTCCCAGTAATTTAGTTCTTTTGAGTCCCATTGGTATATGCTTTAGAGTTATTTAGTTAAACAATGCGGCATCAAGTTCGTTGAAACCTGCTGGAATCTTTATTCCTGTTATCGCAGATCCATTACCACTAAAATTAGTCGCACTTAATGTGTTTGTTCCTGAATTATATGTTAACTCGGCATCAGTCGCAGCAGTAGTCATTGTGCCTGATGTAAGACTGGTAACAACTATTCTTTGATCACCAGAACCAGCAGAAAGGGTAGCACCAGCTGTAATTCCAGAAAGATCTGATCCATCTCCAAAGAAACTAGTGGCACTTACAACACCAACAACATCTAATGCTGTCGTAGGTATCGCAGAGTTGATACCAACCCTGTCGTTGACATTATCAACGACGAAAGTATCCTCAGATGCTAAATTGGCAAGAGTTACAGCGTTAGATATCGCCATTAGACACTACACTTTTCAGTTATTTATGACATAAAAAAGACCACCTAGTCTACTGACTGATGATCTGAGAGTTTAGTTATCTATATTTGCCCAATCATAGATAAAATTTCCAACAAGAATACACCTACCTTCATCCTTATTATAGGGAACTCGATGTCTTAATCTGCTATCAAAAACTAATAACTGACCTTCTTTCTGTTTAACTCTACGTCTACTTGTAGGAAAAATAATAGTTGATGATCGTTTTGGTACACTTACACCATAAGAAAAGGTATAAGCATACCCACCATGACTATGAGTGCCTAATTGTGATCCTTCATCATAATCAATACCCCATATCTCAGAACATTTTAACTTGATGTGTCTACCATCACCTAAAATAATTTTGGAGCAATCTCTATTAACTACTTGAGTTATCCAATTTACTATTATACCTACTTCTCTGTTAACAATATTTAATTGAGAATTCTTCATCCATCGTATCTTTGACTGACCTAAAGTACGATTAGGAGCAGAATTATACTCCAGTGATTTAATATAAGTTTGTATTTTAAAATTCACTCTATCAAAAAAAGGATACTGATATTCATAGATTTCTAAGTTTTCACGAATCATTGACAGACTGGTGGTTGGGGAGTTTTGGTAGTAAGTCAAAGGAAATAATAGTCCTGTGTTTTCTTACCTGATTGGGATGTACAAAGTGTAAGGTATATGAAGGAGAGATAAAGATTGTTCCCTCATTTACATTCTGTGGATATGCTAATGATGTAGTATCACTTCTGGGATCTTGCCAGGGTGCTACAAAACAAGTGGGAGTATGAACTTTGGGGTCATAATCAACATAAAGAATACCAGTAAATCCCCAACTCTTATGGTTGTGTATTGTTTGCTGGTCTCCTTTTTGATAACGAACTGCCCAACAATCAGTCATACTACAAGTGACTTGTGCTTCCTGGACAAACTCCCATAATTCATCCTTGATTAGATCTTGGAAGTAATGAAGATAAGATTTCTTGTTAGTCTGTCTATCAGTCTCAAAGGTTTGGAGGTCAGTTCTCACAAACTTCTCCTCCTTTAACCTCTTTAGCAATCCTTTCTTCTTAAAATCCCAATCCTTAATTTGATATTGATAGGTAGGATATTCAAATAATGGTGCTTTCATAGTTTAATCCAATGTCGTTTTGCGTCTTCAAATACATCATAATCAAACCATTCTTTACTGTATATGTCAAAGGCAATGGTAATTCTTTCACCATCTCCCATATACTTATCTGTCCAATGCAAGAAAGTAGATGGGAATAAAATCATTTGTCCATTCTTATTTTGAATAGGAGTTCTTTCATAATATGTGTTAGTAGAACCATCAACTTTGACACATAGATGTCCAGATAATGCGTGTATGGGAGATAGATCTAAATCCATATGTTTATGTGCTTTAATCACATCTCCTTTTCTCAGTACATTTGCCCAACATTGGACATATGCAGGAGCATTCTTAACACCATTGTATTGATCATATCCTCTTCTTATATACTTTTTTAACTTTCTTGTCCCAAACCAAGAAAGAACATTGAAGTGATAATATCTGGATGTTAATGAGTTTGTTCCTAATCCAGTTCCACCATCAGTAATACGTTTAAAGTAATCTGTTGGTGGATATTTTTTTAGAATATTTTGCTCATTTCTTAAAACTCTTGAAGACAAACTTGAAAGATCAATGTCAGTATTGATCTCAAGTATATTCATCGTGCTCTATCCCATGCACAGTGTGCTCTTTGTCCATCAGCAAGAACATAATGAAAGAAGATTTG
>VMHT01188139.1_pt1 | contig 15985 bp, 14 predicted proteins | sample 4693611 | NCBI WGS metagenome assembly VMHT01 (sample SAMN12280063, study PRJNA550983) | marine metagenome | isolation source: seawater sampled from same location over 5 years 0.02-0.2 micron viral filtrate | place: USA: collected off the coast of southern California halfway between the port... ... | reverse complement strand
TAAAAGATGACATGGGAGTTCTCATGGATAGATTAGAAAAATTACACGAAAAGGTTGACAAACTCTTTGAAGTAAAGTAAAATAGGTTTATAACTATGGCAAGAAAAAAACAACAAAAGAAAAGAAATAAAAAATATCAACAAAAGTATACTACCGGTGGTCGTGTAGATATGTCTAAGGGTGGTAGAGTAAGCTATCAAGTTGGTGGTAATATACCAATGAAACCTAAAGGCTCTGCAGGTAGAGGTCCTAATGAAGAGGAAGAAAGAACTAATCAATTAAAAGATAATTTTTCTATTGAAAGAACTGAACCTATTGACCCAGCTAATAGAAGCGTACCTATTAATGCACCAAAGCCTATAACTCAGCCTACACAAGGAAACAATCAACCTATAGGAAAAATAGTAACTGATGACAGAGCAAGACTTGATAGAGATATTGCGAAAAAAGATGTAATTGAACCTCGTGCTGAACCATCATTAGAAAATCAACAATTATTAGATAAAAGAGATATAGATGGAAGATTTGACCCAAGAGATGATTTTATATCTATAGGCGGACCGGGTGGTGGTCAAGACAGATTAGCTGCAGACGAAGCTGCTAGAAAAGCTGCAGAAGAAGCTGCTAAAAAAGCTGCAGAAGAAGCTGCTAAAAAAGCTGCAGAAGAAGCTGCTGAAGCTGCACAACAAAATACAGCTAGAGAATCTGCAGAAGCTGCTGCAAGAGGAGAAGTTCCTGAAGCTGCTGTAATAGATAAGATTTCTATAAAAGATGGTACACAACTTGTTACAGGAAAAGACCAACAAACTACAACTATGCAAGATGTTCCGGGATATACAGATACAACTGTAGGACAACAACAAGCTGAAGGACAAGCACCAGAACAAGTAACAACAGGTACTGCACAAACTGCAGACATGCCAACTGATGTACCTGCTGCAGAAATAACAGAAGATGAATTAGATATTGTAGATACTGAAGCTCAAGTAGATACTGCACAAGGAAGTAAAGAAGATATTAAATTAGCAGAAGCTGCTGGAGTAGATAGAGTTGCACCTACTGAAGGTGCTGATGTTAAAGACCCAGAAGGTGCTTTAGCAGAAAGAGTAGTAGGAGAATTAAGTCAAGATGCTATGGCAAACGCAGCTAAAAATGCTGGTACAACTTTAGCTAGAGTTACTAGAGCTAAAAAACAATTAAGAAATGCAGGACTACCTGAAGAAGCTATTACTGAATTAGGTAATGACCCTGAAGCTTTAGAAGCTAGGCTTATGGAGTTTAGTGAAGCTGAAAGAGGTATTATAGCTGGATTACCTGAAGAAGCTTTAGTATCTAATCAGATAGATAGTTTATTAAATGGTATGGAAAATGGTGAAATACCTGCATGGGCTAAACCTGCTGTTGCTAGTGTAGAAGCTATGTTAGCAAGAAGAGGTCTTAGTGCTTCTAGTGTAGGTAGAGATAATTTATTTAATGCTATTATACAAAGTGCTGTACCTATAGCTCAAAGTAATGCACAAGCTATACAACAAAGTGTAAGTCAACAAAAAAGTATAGAAGCACAAGCTGCTGAAGCTGATGCACAAAGACAACAACAAGTAAACTTAGATAAAGCTAATAAAGTATTTGGTATGAACATGGCTCAATTTAATGCTGACCAACAAACAGAGTTAGCTAATAGTAAGTTTTTACAAACTGTTGGTTTAACAGAAGCTAGTAATGACCAACAAAGTACTATGCAAAATGCAGTCTTAATGTCTCAAGCTAATTTAACTGAAGCAAGTTTAAATCAACAAGCACAAATACAAAATGCTAAAAACTTTTTAGCTATGGACATGGCTAACTTAAATGCTGAACAACAATCAAATGTATTAAGAGCACAACAAACACAACAAAGATTATTATCTAATCAAGCTGCTACTAATGCTGCTGCTCAGTTTAATGCAGCAAGTGAAAATCAAACTAATCAATTTATGGCTAGTTTAAATGCACAGGTTGAACAATATAATAAAACACAACAAAATGCAATGGAACAGTTTAATGCTACTCAAACAAATGCTGCTTCAGCTAGAGATACTCAAAGAGCTGCTGATGTTGAAAAGTTTAATACACAATTAGCTACACAGATAGAACAATTTAATTCTAATCAAGACTTTGCAAGAAATCAATGGAATGCTCAAAATCAAGCAGCAGTTGAACAGTCTAATACTCAATGGAGAAGACAAGTTAATACTGCTAATACTGCAATGCAAAATCAAATTAATATGCAAAATGCACAGAATGCTTTTAATTTATCAGGTTCAGCAATGTCATTTTTATGGCAAGAAATGAGAGACCAAGCTGATTATTATTTTAGAGCAAGTGAAAATGAAAAAAATAGAATAGCACAAATAGTTAATACTGCTCTTGCTTCAACACCAGATAAGTATGGTAGTAGTATTAGCGATGTAACAGCTATGATAAAGTCATTATTTGGAACAACATAAAAGGATATAATTATGGGATTATTTAAATCAATTAAAAAAGCTATTAAAAAAATAGGTAAAGGAATTAAAAAAGTTGTAAAGAAAACTGTAGGAGCTGTTAAAAAAGTTGTTAAGAAAGTTTCATCAAGTAAAATATTACGAGCTTTAGTTGGAGGTGCTTTATTGTTTACTGGTATAGGTGGACTAGCTAGTAGATTTGTTTCATCAGGCTCAGGATTTTTTGGAACATGGGCAAACGCTGCTGGACAGTTTGCAGGAACAAAATTAGGTGCAATTTTTAGACCAGCATATAATTTATCAGCAAATATTTTTGGAGGCTCTGGTCCGTTTGGAGGAGCTGGTCCTTTTGCTAGACCTTTATTAACTCCTCCTACAAGTGGTCCATTATCTCTTGCAAGTAATATTAGTGGTGTAACAAGTAGTGGAGCTGTAGTTCCGGGAGCTGTTTCAAGTTCATCTTCACCAAATATATTTCAAAAAATTGGTAGTGCAACATCTGGAGTTAGAGACTATATGAAGGAGGCTGCAAAAGAAACTGGAAAACAATTAATAGCAAGTTATGCTAAAAGTGAATTATTAGGACCAGACCCTACAGGAGTTGTTGCAGGTGGTACAAGAGAACCTGATGTAATGTTAGACCCAATACAATTTGCTTATCAAAATTTAGGAGTAAATCCAAATGATGCATATAATAATTTAACATATGGAACTGCTGATGTAGGATATGCTAGTACACCTTTATATCAACAAGAAACTTTACAAGTAGGATAATATGATAGAAGAAAAACAACAAGAAGAAATAATAGAAGAAGAAGTAATAGAAGAAGAAAAAGAAGTAAAGCCTATTCTTTCTAAATCTGTGGGAGATGCTTCTGCTCAAGCTATTTTACAAGCTTTAGAAAAAGGAACATCTGAAGATGAAATTTTTAATGATGGAGAAACTCGAGAAAAAATTAGAGGAGAATCTTTTTTTAATCAAGAAGGACTAAATGAATTAACAAATTTATCAAGTCAAGGTAGTCCTATTCCCGGACAAAGTTTAGTAAATAGTCCTGAGTCTAAATATCCTTGGGAAAATCCTCCTACATTTTCTAATCCTAGAGAAGCTTTAGATGATGTAGCTACAAGTATTTTGCAACCTGACACAGCTAAAAATATTGTAAAAGCTTTATCAAAAGGAGCAGCAGCAATAGATTTAACTATGGGTGTTTTATATTCTAAATTTTTACAAGGTGATATTTCTGTTGATAATTTATTATTATTAGCTGAACCAACTACTTATATGATTATGGCTCTTGGAGAAGAAGCTAATATTAAATATAATATTGAAGGTGATGATTTAGATGAATTAGATAATGAGGACAAAAAAGAATTATTTAATAAAAAAGTTTCAGAGTTTAAAAATGCTGTACAAAATATAGGTAGTGAAACTGCTGAAAAAGTTAATGTAGAAAAAATAGATTCTAATGTTGTACCAAAAAATATATTAGATAAAATAAAAGAAGAAGGACCAAATTTAAGAAAAAGTTTATTAGATAAAGGAGAAGAGTAATGGCTAATGAGTATTTAACAAGTTCAAATTTTACAGATGTTGCAAGTTCTATATTATCTAAAAAACAATCAGATTATAAAAGTAGAGCTAAAAAAGCTCTAGTTCTTGATTTTGTAAATAATTTTTTAGGACAAGCTAATCAAGGATTAATACAAGAAAAAGAAGAAGCTATAAATGAAGTATTAACTAAATATGATTCTATATTTAAAATTAATCAAGAACAATTTAATCAATTTGATAGAGCTAAAATTGATGAGTATACTAAAAGTAGAGAAACTTTTTTAAACAAAGAAGCTGCTTCTCGAATTAATAATTCAAATTTTGCTACAGAAAATAATATTACTTGGCAAAACAGAATGAATGAAAATTCAAAAATTCAAAAACAATTAATAGAAACTTTTAATTCACTTAGAGATGAAATTGATGAAGAGTATAAAATTTTACAAACAAATCCTAAATATACAAACAAAACTTCAGAAGAATATAATTCTCTAGCTAAAGAACAATTATTAGCAGAGTTAAGTTTAGTAAAAAATGACCCTCGTAGAAAAAGTTTAATTAAAAAATTCTGGAACAATACATTTAGAAATAAAAAAGACCCTGATGGTAATTTAGTTAGTACTAATCCTGAAATTATAGAATTAGAAGAGGCAGTTTCAGTTGCTAAATTTAATAGAAATACTTTTAGACAAAGAGTAAAAGATTCTGATTTAGCTTTAGAAGAATATTATAAAAATTTAACAAATAAATCTTTAGACGAGTTAAAAACTGTTATTAAAACTAAAACTAAAATTTTTACTGAAACAGAATTAGAAGCTAAAACTAGTAATACAATAAAATATTTTATAAATGATAAAGGTGAATTTACTAACTTTGGAACTACAAAATTATTTATTGATATAGAAGGTAAAAATAAAAATAATCAAGAAATTACAAATACTATAGATATAAAGGAAAAAATTAGAGAAGATGAAGTTATAGTACTAAATGAAAATGGAGAAAAAGAACCCTTAAGTCAAAGTATTTTATTTGAATCTATAGCATTAAAAAGATTAGATATGTCATATCAACTTGAACAAAAAAATCAAAATCCATTAGTAGGTCCTACTGCTATTCATGCTGCTTTAGAATCTTTTAATCAAAATGGTAGATTTAAAGTTGATGGTAAAAACATTATATTTATACCTCCGGGTATAGGCATACAAAATAATGTAGATGCTGATGATGCTTCTGCACTTTTACAAAAAAATGGTAAATCTCCAGAAGATACACTAGATATTAGTCAATCAAATGAACAAATTGTTCCAAGATACTCTACAGCAACTGCATTAAATTTTATTGAAGATTTAAGATTAAAAGATAAATCAGAAGAAGAAATAAAAATAGCAGCTAATAATATAAAAAATTTATACTCTAATAACAAAGGAGTACAAGAAGAAGTTGATTTAATAGTTAATTCAACTAGACTAGAATTTTTAAAAATGAAAAAAGATGAGTTAGTAAATCTTTCTACTTCTACTGGTTTTAGAAGATTTATGGGTAAATATTTACCTTCAGAAGAAATGTATAGGTTTGCTGACCTTGGAACAATAGAAGAACTAAACAAAAAAATAAAACTTCTTGAAGAAGAAAAATAAATTATTAATGGCTATTCCTACATTAAATAAAGAGTTAGATTATCTGTCTTATGCACAGAAACAACCAGAAGAAGAAAATATTAATCAATCTATTTCTTTAGAACCTTTACAAACTAATACACTTCCTGATGATTTAAATTATTTATCTTATGCTCAATCTCCAGACAGAGAAATTTCTTTTAGTAGAGAGTTTTCTTATGGTGTTGCTCAAGAACCTGCAATTCTTGGAAGTGCTTATAGAATAACTAAAGCAGCTATTCAGTCTGCTTTTGATAGAGGTGAAACTTATGAAGCAGCAAGAAAAAGAATAGAAAATGAAAGACAAGAAAAAATATTTCAAGAATACCCAGAGTTTAGAAATAGACCAGAAACTGCAGGTGTTATTAGTGGTAGAGCTGCTGTTGCTTTAGCAGACCCAGCTACATTTTTAGTTCCTTGGGCTAAAGCTGCTAAAGTAGGTAAAGTAGCTAGTTTAACTACTGCAGGAACTTTTGGTGCTACTGATTTAGCTTTAAGAGAAGAAGCTTTGTATGGAGAAATTAGACCAGAAAGTGTTGCATTAGGTTTTGGTTTTGGTCTTGCTGGTGGTGCTGTTGGTGAGTATGGAATGTCTTTGTATAATAAATCTGTTAAAGCTAAAGTAAAAATACCTAACAAAAAAGGAGAGATAATTGACAAAGAAGTTAATATACCTTCTGCTTCAAAAACTGAAGTATTTAAAGATGAAATTCCTATAATTAATCAAACTATTAATGAAACTTTAAAAACTAATGCAGCTCAAGCAAATAAAAATTTAGGTAATCTTACTACAAAAATTAATAATATTGATAAACAAAGAATTAAAATTACTAAATCTATAAAAATATTAGAAAAACGATTTAATAAAAAAGTAAATGAAGTAAATAAAATAGAAGATGGTTTTTTAGATTATAGTACATATAAAACTTTATTATCTACTCCTGCTAAAAAATCTGAATTTATTAAACAAAAAGAAATTTTATTAAAACAAAAAAAAGAATTAAATGCTGAAATTAAAAATATTTATCTTAAAGAAAAACCAGAAAATTTATTAGATGTTACTTCTAAAACAATGATAAATGCACATAAAAAAGGTGTACTTACAGAAAATTTAGCTAGGGGATTAATTCAAGAAACTGTTAGACCTTTGTTTGGTGGTATAATAGGTGGAGGAATAGGAGCTACATTTACTGAAGAAGGTGAGGGAAATGAAAAAACTATACAGTTTGCTTTAATAGGTGCAGGTCTTGGTCAATTTCAAAAAATGATTCAAAGAAAGGAATATCAATTAATTCCTAAAAAAATAAGAAATGCTGCTAATGAAGAATTTATAGCTGGTGTACGAAAAAATTGGTGGAAAAGTTTAAAAAGTTTAACAGCAGGTTCTCATGTACAAGATTTAATGAGTTACTCTGAACCTGTAGTGAACTATGCAGCTAAAATGTTTCGTATGCAAGGTGGAGGAGTTACACTTGGTAAAGTTCCAAAAGTATTACCAGTTGAACAAGAAGCTGCAGTTCAATTAGGATATTGGAGAAACAGATATGCTGAAATGTTATCTACATATGATGATGATGTATTAGAATTAGCAGGTAAAATTACAAATCAAAAAGGATTAGATTCTACAAAAACACGTTTTTCTTTTATTTCTTCTCAAGATATAAAAAATTCTAAGTATGCTGAAGCTTTACAACTATCTAATAAAATTACTAAATATACAGAAGACTTTAAAAATTATGCTATTAATAGAGGATTAGATTTTAAAGAAGAAAATCAATATGGTTTAACGCAAATATTAAAACAGTCTGCTATAAACCCTAAAAATTATGAACAAGTCATTGATGATTTAGCTGATGCTTTTTACATTCAAAGAGTTAATAAATTTGGTGTTCCTCAAAATATAAAAAGAGCTCAAACTGAAGCTAAAAAAATTGCAGGAGAATACTTAAATACTAGCACTAGAATGAGAAATAATAGTATATGGGCAAAAGAAAATCAAGAAGCATTATTTCAAACAAATAATATAGGTAAAGCAAGAGATGAAAAATTTGTATTAAATGCTGCTAGACATTTTGATAAAAAAAGAACATTATATGACCAAGAAGCAAGAGCAAGAGTATCTTATTTATTTGAACAAAATCCTATTATTACTTTACAACAATTAACTAAAAATACTATTCCTATTGCTGAGTTTGTAAAAAGATTTGGTTCTAAAGGTGAAGGTATAACTAAATTATTTAAAGACATTGATAATAATTTTAAAAGTTTTGCAGACCCTCAAAATAAATTTAAATCTGTTAAAAAATTATATAGAGTTAGACCCGGAATTGAAGAAGCAGCAGATAGAGAAAAACAAAAAATTAAAGATTCTTTAGAAGCTTACTTTGGAGTTTATCAAGCTGATAAAGCATTTACATCTAAGACAGGTGTAGCTGTTGTTACTTTTTTACAAAGTGGATTAGCAATGACTAGATTATTAAAAGTAGCTATACCAAGTATGGGAGATTGGTTACAACTATTAACTAATAGTGGATATAAAGCATCAGTAAAAGCTTTATTTTCTAAAGCTAACTTATCTGATGAAGTTTTATCTTTAAATAATGTTACTAAACAAGTCGGTGGTAAAGATGTTTCTTGGACTAAAACACCTTGGACAAAATTAACAGGTGGTGATAGAATAGAAAATTTATTAGAAAGAGAAATCTCAGATGTCCTAGTTATTAATGGTGGTGGTGGATTACAAAATTATCAAAGAAATGTATTAAAAGCAACAAGTGATTTTTTTGAAATTTTTCAATTAGGTAGAGTTACTAGAATTGCTCGTAACTGGGCATTTAATGCAGGAGTTGAAAGAACTTTAGATATTTCTAAATTGTTTGCAAAAGGAAAATCTAGAACTTTATTACAATCTAAAACAGCAATAGAAAGAGAAATATCTCAATTAGGTTTAAAACCAAAAGAATTAAAATATTTAAGTCAATTTAAAAATGCAGTAGAAGCTATTGAAGACCCTTTAGCTAAATCTTATTTAAAAAAAGCAGGAATAAATAGTGCTGATAGAGATGCTTTAATACCAACTGTAGGTAACAGAAGATTGTACACACAAAGTAAAAGTCCTTTAGTAAAATTTTTAGGTAGTTTTTTATCTTGGGCACAAGCAAAAACTTCACAAACAAATGCTTTATTAGCTAGAGTTGAAAGTGGAGACGCAGCTTTATTTTTAAGAATGGCTGCAGCATTACCACTTTATCATAGTGTTAGGCAGATACAAGTTGCTTTATCAACTAATCAAACTTATAAAGATTCTGTTGCTGAAGAAACTACTTACCAAAAAATAGCAGAAACTTTAGCTTTTTCAGGATTAAATACTTATGGTATAGAAAAAGTTAGAGGTATAATAGAATTTAATGATTATGGTACTTCTTTACCAGAGCAGATAGCACCGGTATTAGGTTATATGGAAGATATAGGTGAAATTCCTATTGCTGCTTTTTCAGAAATGACAGATGATGATGCTGATACTTTATTAGAAGAAATAGCTAAAGTAGGTATAGAAGGACTAGAAGTAGTTCCGGTAGCTAGAGAACTTGCTCCAAAAGCAAAAGAATTATTAGACATGGAAGAAGAAGAATTATTAGAACTACGAAGTCAATATACTACAGGTGGTTTAATAACAGGACCAGAAGTTCCTGACACTAAAGAAAACCCAGCAGATAGAGTAGACCCTTTTACTGGTATGCCTTACGCTGACCAGATGGCTAGACTAGGTTTTAATCAAGGCAATGTTGTTAGACCTAACTATGAGTATAATAATATGGGAAATATTGAAGCTAGATATGATGTGTGGGCAGGAAGAACTGATGATGTTTATTTTAAAGAGGGAAGAGAAGAAGGTTATGGAGGATTTGATTCTAGAATATCTGGAATAAGAGCACCTTTAAGAGATTTTAATACTAAACTAAATAGATATAAAGATACTGATGACCCTATAGCTCATTCAGTTTTAGAATATTTAGGTGGTGGAAGAGAAGGAACAATAGAAAAAAAAATGGCTATAGCAAAAAAAGAAAATGCTAATCCTGAACAGTATATTGCTGACATGAAATATTTAAGAAATAAAAAAGGTCCTGATAGAGGAATTATTGAAGCTATTGCTATGAATGAACAAACTCCTGAAGGACTTAAATATTTTTTAGAAAGTGAAGAAGATATTAACAAAGCTATAGCATTATCTAAAATTGATTTTCCTAAAGGAACTGGAACAGAAGAAATGCTTTCTATTCTCTCTACACAAAATACAAAATGATATTATACACCGAAGAACAACTTGAAAGAGCTTACAAGATTTATAGAATACATCAAATAGAAAAAGAGTTAAGCTTTATGAAGTTAGAAGATTTTAGAATTTTATACGAAGAGTTAGTAACAGAGATATTATAATGGGTTTTCCTTTTGAAATTATAACTATGTTAGCATCAACTGTGCTTGGTGGTGTGATGAGTGTGTGGGCTGAGAGTAGAAAAGCTAAAGCAGAAAATGAAAAGCTTCTTATTACTCGTGGTGAGTTTGATATAAAAGCTAAGAAGCAATCACTTAATCATGGATTAAAAGATAAAGGTTTTGCATGGACAAGAAGAATTATAGCCCTTACTTCTGTATTTGCTATTGTTCTTTTACCTAAACTTGTAGCAGTTTATTATCCAGATGTAAGTGTTACTGTTGGTTATACTCAATGGAATCCCGGTGGTTTGTTTAGAGCCGGTAGAGAGATGTTTGAATGGATAACTTTTAAGGGTCTTGTAATTACACAACTTGACACCAACTTAGTATCAGCTATTATAGGTATGTACTTTGGTGGTAGTTTAGCAAAAGGAAGATAATGGACACTAGAGATTTTATGACAATATTAGAGTCTGTAGGTATTCCTGCAGCCTTTGCAGTTGCTGCTGGTTGGATGGTATATAAATTATTTAATGCTTTAATAGCAGATGTACATAAAAAATTAGATACGCAACATAGTATGATAGTTGCATTAATAGACAGAGTAAGACAAATGGATAATGATATGATAAGAATAGACTCTATGGTAAGAACAGCTATGGGAGTAACTATAGATGTAGATAGGTTAGCAAGAGCAGATGGAAAAAAAGACCAACGAAAAGATTAATAAAAAAATACTACAAGTAGTAAACCTTTCTCCAAGTGAATCTTGGTTAGAAAAAATTGTAGAAGTACATCCTATAAAACAAATTGCAGTTGCTTCGGTTATACAAATATCTGTATTAGGATTTATGGCTATGTCTATGTTAATAATTAATTATATATTTTAATAAAATGAAAATAAAACCAACATTTAAAAGTAAAAAAACTGATAGGAACTGTAAGTTTTGTATGTTCTTTTGGTCCATGTTAATTATGTTTTGGTCTGTTAATAGTATATCAGATGAGATGGTACATCAATTTAAAAACCCTAGCTTTAGTGGTATGGGAACATCTGCACATTATCTTACTATAGAAAATCAAGAGTTTAATAGAAAGATGAGTATCAAAGAAGAACTCAAAGCTTTACAGGACCAGATTAAAAGAGACAAAGAAAACACAACACTTGCAAGGTTTATAAGAAACTTAGAGTCTAGAATATATGCACAGCTATCAAGACAATTAGTAGAAAACTTATTTGGAGAAACTCCTAGCGATAGTGGTATATTAACTTTAGAGGGCAACACAATCGAATATAGTGTTGTCGATGGAATAATAACTTTAAAAATTACGGATTCAGATGGGAACACAACGACTATTTCTTTGCCTATTGGTAACTTCACTTTTTAGTGGCTGTGCAGTTTTAAATCAAAATAAAGATTTATCTTTAACAAGAGATACAGAACCTGCCAATATTTTAGACTTACAATCAGTTGCATTAGCTGAAGTATCTCCTGCTAAAAGAAAACCAATAATAGCAGTATATAGGGATAGCTTTCAAGATTTAACAGGACAAAGAAAAAGTAACAGTAGCTTTGCTTTATTTAGTACAGCAGTAACACAAGCTCCAGAAGCATTACTTATAAGAGCTTTAAAACATGCTGCTAACGGAGAATTTTTTAGAGTTGTTGAACGAGTAGGATTAGATAATCTTACAAAAGAACGACAACTTATTCGGTCAACCAGAGAAAACTTTGAGCAAGACCAAAAGCTCCAGCCTTTATTATTTGCTGGTCTTATAATACAAGGTGGAGTAATTAGTTATGACACAAATGTAGAATCTGGTGGTATTGGTGCTAGGTATTTAGGAATAGGTACAAGTAAACAATACCGAGAAGATGTAGTAACTATATCATTACGATTAGTTTCTGTATCAACAGGTGAAATATTAGTAGAGACTACAGTTTCTAAAAATGTTTTATCGACAAGCGTTTCTCAAGATGTCTTTAAATTCTATGAACAAGGTACAGAACTTGTAGAAATAGAAGGAGGAGTAGCTGAGAACGAGGTGGGTTCTATAGCTTTGCAAAAGGCAATAGAAGCTGGAGTATTTAACTTAATAGAAATAGGAATAGAGAGAGGGTATTGGGAATATGAAACAATTAAAATTGATGAGCCTAGTTGTGATGTTGACTGCGTTGACAACATACGGGGCTGATAACGAAATATACATTGACCAATCAGGTGCTACTGCTAATATAGATTTAGAACAACTTGGTTCTGGAAATATAATAGGTGGATTAAATTCTGTTGCAGGAACTTTAACTGCTTTAGATTTAGATGGATTAAATCTAACTCTAGATATTAATCAAATAGGAGATAGTAATAAATTTCTTGGTGATATACTAGGAGATAATATTACAGGGTTTTTTGAATTTGATGGAGACAGTAATACATTTACTATACAAGCAGACCCAACCAATACTTATGGTATTGATAGTTCTAATTTTAATGTAGATACTACTGGAGATAGTAATACTTTTACATTAGATGTAGGTACAACTGCTATGGCTAGTAATACAGATTTAGACTGGATTATTAATGGTAGTAGTAATACATTTGATTTTGATATAAACTACGATGGTGGTACTTCTTATGTTGATGTTGATGGAGATAGTAACAATGTTACTTTTACAGGTAGTGGTTATGCTGGTGGTTATTTTTACTTAGACCAAACAGGTAACTCTAGAACTTTTAACATACAACAACTTAGTACATTAGACAATGATTGGCTCAAGATACTTTCAACTGGCAATTCTGGTACTGTCTGTGTTATCCAAAACGATGGTGGCACAACAGTCGGATGTTAGTATTGGAAGCGTAACAGAACTTAAAGGTAATAGCAGGATTGTAAGAGATGAAACTTACGATGCTGCTTTATCTTTTGGTATAGAAAGTTTTGACAATGTTGAAACTTCTAATGGTAGAATAGGTATAACCTTTGTTAATAATAGTCAAGTAAGATTAACAGAGCATTCACAATTAGTTATAGATGAATTTATCTATGACCCTAATCCTTCAAAGTCTACAATGGCTTTGAATTTTGCTAGTGGAACTGCAAGGTTTATTACTGGCAAGTTAAATAATATAAACAAAGAAAACATTTCTATTAGTACGCCAAGTGCTAATGTGTCAATTCGTGGAACTGATTTTACAATTACAGTAAATGAGATAGGCGAATCGTTGATTATATTATTACCAAAAGCAGATGGAACTCCTAGTGGAGAAATATTAGTAGCAACAGGTGCAGGAGAAGTAATTCTTAACAAGCCCTATCAAGCTACTACAGTTTCTATGTTTGAACTAGAACCTACTAAACCGGTTATATTAGATTTAACTTTAGAGTTAATAGATAATATGTTAATAGTTAATCCACCAAAGGAGAATATAAATGTACAGGGAGAAGATGGAAGTAGCAGTTCTAATGTTCTTGATGCTAACTTCCTTGACTTTGATGATTTAGATGTAGACTATTTAGCAGAGGATGAGTTAGAATTTACAGAACTAGATATTAATTATTTAGATGTAAACTTTCTTGAAGACTTGTTAGACATTATACAAGATGTAAATGAGTTAGACCAAACAGAAACTTTATTAAAAGCTGACTTTGATTTAAAAGGAACAACTATGGGTTTTGATTCTAACACACAAGTTAATACTTTTACTACAGATAATGTCGTAACATTTTTAAAATCATTAGAAGATACAGTAAGATTAGATTTAGATAAGACAGGTTCTTATACTGTTATCCTTGTGCAAAATGGAAAGAGTACACAAATTGTAGTTAATGGTGGTGGTTCTTCTACTATTAAGATAAAACAAGGGGATTAGAGAAAATTGACATCACCAGATGCTCTGTATTGCATTTGTTGACCCTACCTAATACGATGGGTATAGAAAGACCTATTATTTAATACAGAGCTTCTCTGTGCCTCTGAGAGGATTTAGCTATTTTTACCTAGAAATTTTAATTTTTTTAGGCTTTTGCTCATCTGGAATGTTTTTACTTAGTTCAATAAGTAATATTCCATCAGCAACACTAGCTTTTTTAACTTCAACATACTCAGCTAGAGCAAATGATTTATAAAATTCTCGTTCAGAAATTCCTTTGTGAACAAATTCTATATCATCTTCTCTATCTCCATAACATGCAGAGACAGTTAAAGTATTATCTTCTATTTCAATATCAATATCAGACTTATTAAATCCTGCCATTGCTATTTCAATATAATATGTATCACATTTTTTAAGAATATTATAAGGTGGATAGTTTGATTGAGGTATTGATGCTCTTTGTAATGTATTAAACATTTCATCAAACCCTACTGAGAACGGGCTGAATTGCCCAAATGCTTTTATGTTTGTCATATTAACTCCTTTATAAAGCAAGTTATTGAGTGCCGACCTTTCGCACACCCTTATCTATATTATAATACTTATTTTAAATTTGTCAAGGGTTTAGGAAAATAAATTGTTATTGGTTCTGATTTACCTTTTACTAATATACTATCTATCTTTTCATAATCAAAACAATCACCTGCTAAGTCTTTAGTGTACTCAGATATAATTATCTTCCATTGTTTATAATCATTTCTACCAGCAGTAGCTTCTAATCTAGCTGATAAGTTTACAGCATCCCCAACAACAGAGTAATCAAACCTTGTTTCGCTTCCCATATTGCCAACAATACAAGTTCCAGAGTTGACACCAGTTCCTACATTGATAGGTGGTAAGTCTAAACCTTGTTCTTTAAATTGTTTATTAAGTTCTAAGGTTGCTTCTTCTATTTCTATTGCAGATTTAATAGCTAACTCTGCATGATTCTCACAAGGAAGAGGAGCATTCCAAAATGCCATGATACAATCACCCATATACTTGTCAATAGTTCCACCATTAGCTAGTATAATCTTTGTCATCTTATCAAGATAAGTATTAATAAGTTCTACTAAACCTTCAGGGTCATCATTGTTTTTAAATACTTCTGACACAGGAGTAAAGCCCATGATGTCAGTAAATAAGAATGTCATTTCTTTTCTTTCTCCACCTAGCTTTAAAAGCTCTGGATTCTTTTGCAACATAGCAACCATATCAGGAGAAAGATAAGTACCAAACTGTTTCTTAATTTGTTGTCTTAATTTAAATTGTGTTCTAAAGTTTAAATAGAATTGTTGTAGGGCAATAAGTGTCATACATGTCATACTCCATGTGACATCTATAAGATACCCAATAGATATAAAGTAATAACCAAGAGAGCCTACTGAAGCTATTGAAGTTCCTGCTAATACCATACCCCATGTAATACCAAAATAACTTATTACAAAAGCTATTAGCAACCCTGATATAACTAATATTAGTAGTTCTACAAACAATCTATAATCAGGTATGAACGGAGAGTCAATCAAAATACTTTCTGCAAGGGCAGCCTGTATCTTGTGTGGTTCTAATAGCCCATTTGGTGTAGCTAAAGTAGGCATAACACCCTCTGCAGTAACACCTACAAATACAAACTTACCATAGACATTCATTTCAGATAGTGTAGTTTGTGGTGTATTAACCCAGCTAATCCACTTACGACCAAGACTATCAGTTGATACTGGATTAAGACCTCTAACTCTTATTTGTTGTATGCCATTTTCATTTGTTTTTATTTGATAAGTGTTAGAGTTGAGTAAAGTTTTTAATACTTCTATTCCATAAGAAGCAACCCAACCATCAGGAGTTTGTTGAAGTAAAGGTATTCTTCTTACAAGATTGTCTACATCTACTGGAGCAGACACAGCACCTTGAGCAGAAACTTCTTGAAGCTCTGGTAT